>Ga0224495_10000879_pt1 | contig 22645 bp, 25 predicted proteins | sample SF_Jul11_sed_USG_FD_168128 | JGI IMG/M metagenome (GOLD analysis project Ga0224495, IMG submission 168128) | Sediment microbial communities from San Francisco Bay, California, United States - SF_Jul11_sed_USGS_4_1 | ecosystem: Environmental > Aquatic > Marine > Sediment | place: USA: California...
TGAACAGCTCATCAATGAGATTGAAGGGAAGCTGCAACAAAAGGTAAACTTCGAGCAGCTATTTGCCATTCGCTGGCGAGTGCGGTGAGGCTCAGCCGTGCGCCCTGACAAGTCCTGGCATGGCACTACTTGTGGAGGATCCTAATAAGACACCCATGAGTGAACTGACCATCACCTGCCCAGCTGCAATACGGTAATCACGCTCACCAAATCGAGGAATGCGCCGGTGAAGACCACCGGCAAGCAGTATGAGCAACTCCTGGCGTAGAAAGATAGCGACATTGCCAGCCGCGAGATTGTTTGGGGAACGGAACTGATGGCACAGACCAGCCGCATCGAATGGACCGAGGCTACGTGGAATCCAACCGTGGGGTGCACAAAGATTTCACCTGGCTGTGAGCACTGTTACGCCGAAGCTATGGCGAAGCGGTTGCACGCCATGAGCACACCTGGTTACGAAAATGGATTCAGGTTGACGATTCTGCCTGATAGGCTCAACGAGCCACTCCGTCGAAAAAAACCAACGATCTATTTCGTCAATTCGATGTCGGATCTGTTCCATAAGAATGTGTCGGATGGTTATATCGAGCAAGTTTTCGATGTAATAGCGCGTTGTCCACACCACACTTTTCAGGTGTTGACTAAGCGAGCCGAACGGCTGGCCGATTATTTTCTGCGCAGAACCTTGCCGAAGAACGCATGGATTGGGGTTTCAGTCGAGGATCAAACGTATGGTTTGCCTCGCATCGAAGCACTAAGACGTATCAATGCCCATATCCGTTTCTTATCCGTGGAGCCACTGTTGGAAGACCTTGGGAGAATCGATTTGACCGATATCCATTGGGTGATAGTTGGGGGCGAGTCCGGTCCAAACGCACGTCCTATGAAGCGGGAATGGGTTTGGAATATCAAGCGCCAGTGTCAAAAGCAAGGCGTCCAGTTCTTCTTTAAGCAGTGGGGGGGGTGGGGTGCCGACGGTAAGCGTCGCTCCAAGAAAAACAACGGGCGGCTACTCGATGGCCGCACTTGGGATGAAATGCCGCCTCTCACAACTCGAATATAAGGGCAAGGAATGTCTCGCAAACACTACGATTGGAAAAATGGGCCCGATGTTATTCAGCAGCACAGCATCGCCAAGCACCGCATTCTTCAGGCCTACTTAGCCGCCTATTTTCAGACGCTGGTGAGTTCTCCGAGTCAGGATGTTCTTCGACTCACTCTGGTCGATGGGTTTGCCGGTGGTGGTCTGTATGTACACAATGACACGAAAGAACTAGTCAAAGGTTCGCCCTTCATTTGCCTCAACGCCACAAAGGAAGCAGATTTTCTGATCAATAGAGAACGACGGAAGCCGGTGAACTTGAATGTCAGTTACTTCTTCGTGGAGGCTGATCGTCACGCGTATCTGCATTTGGACAAGACATTACGCGAAGAAGGCTACGGACCGGAACTGAATAAAAGCATCTATCTGCGACATGCCAAGTTTCAGGACGAAGCGGATAGCATCATCGAATTTATCAAGCAAAAGAATCCAAGGAACGGACGGTCTATTTTCGTACTGGATCAATACGGGTACAAGGATGTGCCGACGGAGTTGGTCCAAAAGATTTTCAGGAATCTTCCAAGTGCCGAAGTGATCCTGACATTTGGTGTGGATTCTTTTTTGAACTTTGCCAGCGATACCGGGCTGACAACCAGGTTACTGGACGAGATAGGCGTACCGGACCTGTTGCAAGGAAGAACTATTGATGAGATCAAGGGCTCTGAACGAAATTGGCGGTTGTTTATTCAAAGTGGTTTATATCGGGGACTAGTGACACGCTGCGGCGCCAAGCACTACACACCATTTTTCATTCGTAACAAAAAGGGGCACGGCGACTACTGGCTGATCCACCTGTCACAGCATCATCGCGCTCGTGATGTGATGACTGAAGTACATTGGGACAATAACAATTACTTCATTCATTATGGTGGCCCCGGCCTCGACATGTTCCATGTGGTCGGTTACGACCCGGATCATGACTCGGCTCAGAAAGGGCAGTTTGAGTTGGGGTTCGAGTTTGATGACGTGGCTCGTAACGCCAGCATCGCGTCTCTTATGGAACAAATCCCACGTCTTATCTATGCCAATGATGATGGTGTAAGCTTTGGTGTACTATTTGCGACCACCTGCAACGAGTCGCCCGCCTCGGCAAAGATTTATCGCAGCGCTATCGAACAGTTAATAGAGCATAGGGTCATCGAGGTCATCAGCCCTGATGGAGTCAACCGGCGTTCCGCACAGCAGATTCGGGCGTCGGATCAGATTGTCGGGCCCGATCAACGTTTGCTATTCCACTGATAAACAGAATTCGAAATTGCCAAAACAGCGAAATGTGGTTGCGGTAACTTATGAAAGTGGTGGAGCTGATTAATGAAGCTCCGATTTCTCTCGTCACTGCTAATTTTTATCAGTTCCTATTTTCCCCTGGCGCTGATCTTCATAATCAAAGACCTAGACGACGCAACGCTTCTCCCCAGGCATGCTATTACTGCCGCAATAATCGCCGCATTGGTGCTGATCGCGTGCGGCATCGTGCTTCGCGCTGCCAAAAAGATCGAGAGTGGCGTTCCCGTAGAGGTTGTAAAGGTATCCAGTAAGTCAGGGGACATGTTTACGTACACAATCCCGTACATGATTTCCTTCTACAATTTTAACCTCGGCGATTGGAAGACCCTGCTCAGCCTCTTCGTTTTCATGTCGCTGATGTTTGCGCTCTCCTATCGGACGCGGAACGTCTTCATTAATCCGGTACTCGCGCTGGCTGGCTACGGCCTGTACGACTGTCAGTTCAAGGATGGCAGCCGCGAGGTTCAGGGCCTGCTGATTTCCAGATACGAATTTCAGCTTGGCGATACCTGCATCGTCGAGCAGCTATCGAACTTCCTGTACTTCGTGAGCAGCATACAGGCAAAGGAGAAAAAGAATGGCAGGTAAGATCGCGAAGAAGATAGCGTATCTGCGCCAGACAGACTTTAAACCTTGGACGACCAATCTTTGGCTGGTCAAACGGCGCCTGGACCTTCACAAAAAAGCACACTATTCGGTGTTGCGTGTCGATGTCGACAAGAAGCTGCAGAACAAGCTCAAGAAAGCGGTCACAGAGCGAATCCAGGGCGTGGATTTCAAGCTTGAAGAGTATGATTTTCTGACGGACGACCAAGATGACAGGCTATTCACCATAGAATCCGCAGAGACCGATTTCACCAAAATTCAGGCTGAGGTAGATAACGGACTTGAAAACATGAAGGTCGAGAAATACGAAGACCTATTGGATTCGTGGGCCTGCGTGATCAAGCTGGAACACCAGGACAATGTTGTATACGGTGTTCGCAAAATAAATAAGTTCGCAAGGGCCACGAAAGTCAAAGCAGTATCCTATTTTATCTTCGAGAATAAAAAGCTAGTGGACTGTAACGATTAGATCGGTAGTATCATCGCAACCATGGAAAGTGTGTTGATCCTTTGCCAGTGAGAATGAGTAGCGCTACAGTACCAAGCGCAGACCACTATCGAATTAACTGTTACGGTCCACTAGTCGATCTCGAAGATAGGCAAATATTCACGTTGGACGCCCATATCGACTTCTTTGCCTACGACGGCACGACGTTCATTACCAATAAGAAGGAATTCGAGAGCGTGCTGAACTTTCGTGTAGGCATGGAAAGGAATCGAGATGCTATTTTGAAAGAATTTATAGCTTTGAAGGTGGTCGTCGACGCCGAAGTAATTCGAAGGGTTGTTGGTGAAAATCTCCACTTACTGAGGAAGATGTCGTCGATTCAAAAGAGCGGCTACTATAAGGACAGGATCTTTTTGAGTGAGTTGACCAAGAAGAATATGGAGAAGGGTTGGAATCTGAAAGTAGAGCATGGCGTTATTGTCGTTGACGAAAGCAATGTCGAGCTTGTGTTAAAACTTCTAAACAATGAACGTGTCGAATCGCAGATTAACCAGGAAGTCTTCGATGCGGTCGTGAAGAAGAAGGTCAGATGATCGAGTCACGTTCGTGAACAAGAAACAGAAACTCGAACTCACCTGGATCGAGAAGGACAATTGGCCGAAGCTGGAGCCGCGGATTCTGCTGGAGGGTCGTGAGAAGTCTTGTCACGCGGCACACCGTGTTACTGACCTGTTTGTTAGAACACAGGCAGGCCACAACCTGTTGGAAGATCGGACTTGACCTCATCAATCGAAACGCCATGGCTGAGCTTGAAGTGACATGGAGAAGGAATGAGTACCGCCTGCCGGGTCGATCCAATATATTGATGACAATGAAGTGGAACATGAGGCTGGAAAAAGGAGAGCCGTCATGACAGAAGAGAATTTGCCTGCTCTGGGTGGCAAGTCTTTTGAAAGTCTGAAACTACTGAATGAGCATGGAGCCGAGTATTGGAGTGCCCGCGATCTTCAGCCGCTGCTCGGTTATAGCCAATGGAGACGGTTCGAGGATGCGATCACGAGAGCGATAACCTCGTGCAAACAATCGGGAAATGAGCCTGCCAACCATTTTGCCGGCGCCGGCAAAATGGTGACGATTGGGTCGGGGAGCACGAGGGAAGTTCCAGACTTTCACCTTTCCCGCTTTGCCTGTTATCTGATTGCCCAAAACGGGGACCCACGCAAGCCGGAGATCGCCTTTGCTCAGAAATACTTTGCCGTTCAAACACGGCGTCAGGAACTGTCCGAGGGGCTAGCCAGAGACATGGAACGATTGGAGCTGCGGAAGCAAACCTCTGAAGAGTTTAAAGCACTGTCGGGGGCTGCCCGTGATGCCGGTGTGCAGGATAAGATGTTCGGTGTGTTTCATGATGCGGGCTATAAAGGACTCTATGGTGGACTGGGAAATGAGGCGATAAAAAAGCACAAGGGCATCCCGAACAATGAACAACTGATGGACCGAATGGATACCACGGAACTGGCAGCCAATCAATTCAGAATGACGCAAACACGCGATAAACTGGCACGAGAAGGTGTCGGCAGTCAGCATGTCGCCATCCAAACCCACGAGCAGGTCGGCAAAGAAGTGAGGGAGGCCATCAAACGCATTGGCGGCACTCTCCCAGAAAAGATCAAGCCTGCTGAGCACATTGCTCAGGTCGAGAAGCGAGTCAAAAGTACGCCGCCTATACTAGAGCTGGACGATAAAGATGCTCAGGGGCTGGTCGGTCACGAGGAAAAAGAGTGACCCAAAAGACCAAACTCGAACTCACCTGGATTGGGAAAGAGAACCGGCCGAAGCTGGAGCCGCGCATTTTGCTGGAGGACCGCGAGAAGTCCTACCATGCCTCCCACCGAGTTACCGAGCAGGACTTGTTCGACAACCGGCTCATCTTTGGTGACAACCTGCTCGCACTCAAAGCGCTCGAACAGGAGTTTACCGGCAAGATTAAGTGCATTTACATCGACCCTCCCTACAACACCGGTAGTGCATTTGAGCACTACGATGATGGGATTGAGCACTCGCTTTGGCTATCCCTGATGAGGGCCCGTCTGGAGATTCTTTGGCGACTGCTTTCTGGTGATGGTTCCTTGTGGGTTTCAATTGATGACTACGAAATGCCTTATCTCCGCGTTTTGATGGATGAGGTTTGTGGTCGCAGTAGCTTCGTGGCAACAAACATCTGGCAAAAACGATATTCACGTGAGAATCGTGAAGCAATTGGCGATGTTCACGAATATTTGCTGGTGTATGCCAAGAATGTAGGGCGATTCAAAGAGATTCGAAACCGAGTACCAATTACAGAGGACCAAGCCAAGATTTACAAAAATCCAAACAATGATCCGAAGGGGCGATGGCGTGGTATTCCTATGACGGCCCAAGGATACCGAGCCAATCAAATGTATCCGATCACTACACCAACCGGCGTTGTCCAATATCCACCGGAGGGACGTTGCTGGAGTACGATTGAACCTCAATTTCTAAAGCTGCGAGAAGAGGGACGTATCTGGTTTGGCAAAGACGGCAACTCGCAACCAAACATTATTCGATACCTTTCTGAAGTCGAGGGAATGGTTCCCTGGACTTGGTGGCCAAGTGATGAAGTCGGGCATACAGATGAGGCAAAGAAAGAAATTCACGGTTTATTTGGGAAAGTGGATGCATTTGATACCCCGAAGCCTGAACGATTGATTGAAAGGGTTCTTCAGATCGCCACTAACACTGGTGATTGGGTTCTCGACTCCTTCGCCGGTTCTGGCACAACCGGTGCCGTAGCGCATAAGATGGGCCGGCGCTGGATCATGGTCGAGTTGGGCGAGCATTGTCACACGCACATTATTCCGAGGCTCAAGAAAGTCATTGATGGTGAGGACAAGGGCGGGATCACGGAGGCGGTTGGATGGAAAGGTGGTGGAGGGTTCCGCTACTACCATCTGGCGCCGTCGTTGCTGGAGAAGGACAAGTGGGGCAACTGGGTGGTCAATAAAGCCTACAACCCGGCGATGTTGGCTCAGGCGGTCTGCAAGCTGGAAGGCTTCACCTACGCGCCGAGTGATGCCGTCTATTGGCAGCAGGGGCATTCGACCGAGAGAGATTTCATTTATGTGACGACGCAGAACCTCAGTCATGACCAACTGCAGGCCTTGAGCGATGAGGTGGGCGAAGAGCGCTCACTCTTGGTGATGTGTTCCGCCTTTCGAGGCAAGCCCGACAAGTACCCCAATCTCACAATCAAGAAGATTCCCAAGACCGTCCTCTCCCGCTGCGAGTGGGGCCATGACGACTACAGCCTGAAGATCGAGAATTTGCCCAACGCGCCGGCCCCCCAGGGGCAGCAGGGGCTGGAGTTCACGTAAGGGTGATATGATCGACCGCATTGTCTCCAAGGGTGGAATTGCTATTCGGCTTACCGATGAGCGATGGACGCACATCACCGAAGAACATGGCGAACTTTCTGGGTTACGTTCAGAGGTTGTCGAAACTGTGTCGCATCCTGACCGTATCCTGCTCGGGGGCGATGGGGAGTTGATCGCGGTTCGTGAAGTGGAAATTGGAAAACATCTTGTGGTTGTGTATCGAGAACAGCGTGACGACGGCTTCATCATTACGGCGTTTCTCACCCGTCGCATTCGGTCTCTTGAGAAGAGGAGGCAGCTATGGCCATCGCAGACATCCAGGAATACTTGAAGCTGATTCCGGCCGTCAACCGGGCACCGCAACATGCTGTGTGGCTGACGTATGACGCCGAGGCTGACACGCTGTACGTGAACTATAAGAAACCCAGCCATGCCACCGACAGTGAGATGACCGATGACGATGTGATCGTCCGCTATGAGGGGGAAGAGGTCATTGGTTTTACCGTGTTGCATGCAAGCAAACGGGTGAAGAAGACAGCGTAGGGCTGGTTGATCCGCAGACGAATAGTATGAACCGCCACGTCAACGCCATAGCAGGACGATTGAGTCTCCGGCCACCGCAGCGACATTCGTTGGAGATTCTCGATCGTGTGACCGAGATTGTTCCTCCTAAGAAGGGGGCTGGCATTGCCACGGCGCTGGCGGCGATGACGAGTGAGTTTCCGACGGTCACCGATTTTGAGCGTGAATTCCCTTCGCTGTGTTTTGCCCTCGCTACCGGTGTCGGCAAGACCAGGCTCATGGGAGCCTTTATCAGCTACTTGCATGCTGCACATGGGATCAATCACTTCTTTGTGCTGGCGCCAAATCTGACCATCTACAACAAGCTGATTACCGACTTTACTCCGAATACATCGAAGTATGTCTTTGCCGGGATTGCCGAATTTGCCACGGAGCCACCCACGATTATTACCGGCGACAATTACGAGTCCGGCGTCGCCGCTCGCCATGCGTCGCTGCCTGGATTCGGCCAAGAAGTGCACATCAACATCTTCAATATCTCGAAGATCAACTCGGAAGTCCGAGGCGGGAAGGCGCCAAGGATCAAGCGCCTCTCGGAGTACATCGGCCAGAGTTACTTCGAGTATTTGGCGGGGCTTGAGGATCTCGTCTTGCTCATGGACGAGTCGCACCGGTATCGGGCCTCAGCCGGTGTCCGGGCCATCAAAGAATTGAAGCCTGTCCTGGGATTGGAACTCACGGCGACGCCGTTTGTGGAATCGTCCAAAGGGCCGGTGTGGTTCAAGAATGTGATCTACACCTACCCCCTGGCTCAAGCGATGGCGGACGGCTTTGTCAAAGAGCCGGCTGTGGTAACGCAGAAGAATTTCAATCCCAGTCAGTTCAATGCCGCGCAACTCGAACAGATCAAGCTGGAAGATGGCATACGTCTCCACGAGAACACGAAGGTCGAACTTGAAACCTACGCGAGGCAAACAGGGCAGCGGATCGTGAAGCCCTTTATGTTGATCATTGCCCGCGATACCACCCATGCCGGCCAACTGATGCAGCAGTTTCAATCCCTATTTGAGGGCCGATACAAGGACAAAGTGATACAGGTGGATTCCAGCAAGACTGGTGCGGAAGAGGACGAGATGGTTCAGCGCCTGCTGGCCGTGGAAAGCCCTGATGAGCCAACGGAGATTGTGATTCACGTAAACATGTTGAAAGAAGGCTGGGACGTGACGAATCTCTATACCATTGTTCCACTGAGAGCCGCGAATGCGAGGACACTGATCGAGCAGTCCATCGGACGGGGCTTGCGGCTTCCCTATGGCAAGCGCACTGGGGTGAGTATCGTGGACCGCCTGAACATCGTGGCCCACGATCGGTTTCAGGAAATTATCGATGAAGCCAACAAGCCCGACTCCGTGATCCGATTGACGCAGGTGGAGCTGGATCCGGCAACTGATCTCCAGAAGATGAAGACCGTCGTGGCTCAGTCAACGATTACGGAACAGATCGATGCAATCCCAAATGAGACGGAGCGGAAGATTGCACAAGTGACTCAGCAAGTCATCCAGAAGTACGAGCACCTCCCGAGTTCCAGCTATCTCCTCAAGCCAGAAGTTCAACAACGAATTGCCGAGGAAGTTGCCGCGTATGTGACGCCTTCTCAGCAGGCTTTCCCCGGGATGAGTACTGTGCCAAGTATCCCAGAAATTGTCGCGAAAGCGACGGGGCTCGTGGTTCAACAAACCATCGATATTCCCCGCATCACCGTTCAGCCTAGGGGCGAGGTCACGACGGGATTTCACCCGTTCACCCTTGATTGCTCAAATATCCACTATCAGCCCCCTGATCGAGACCTCCTCATCCAGCATCTTCGGACCCGCCAACAGGAGACGTTGAGCTTTGGCGGGCGTATGCAACAGGAGCAACGGCTTGAAGATTATGTCGTTCGAGGCCTGGTCGACTTCGATGATATTGACTACGACGAGCACTCCGATCTGCTCTATGATGTTTCAGGCCAATTGGTCAGACACCTCCGTTCTTACCTCTCCGAGGAGGAGGATGTGCGAAATGTACTCATCTATTTTCAGAAACAACTGGCTGCTTTGGTTCATGCACAGATGCAAGAACATCAGTGGGAGAAGACTGGAGGTTCCGAGGTGGTTGTCAGGAAGGGGTTTACGGACATCAAGAAGCCGGCTTTTTCAGTGAAAGCAGGTGAACCGGTTCACAATTTTCGCGAACCGGTACAAGACAAGGGGCGCATTGCCCAGATGCTTTTCGGTGGATTTGAGCGGTGTCTCTTCAAAGAGCTGAAGTTCCAATCTGATCCGGAACGGAAACTGGCCGTTATTCTTGATCGTGATTCACGGAAGTGGTTCAGGCCGGCTTCCGGACAGTTCCAGATGCTTTATAAGTTGGGCGTGTCCCAACATGAATACCAGCCTGACTTCGTCGCTGAGACGGAGGACTATATCTACATGCTGGAACCCAAAGCCAAGAATGAAATGACTTCGCCCGAGGTGCTGGCCAAGAAAGACGCCGCCGTTCTGTGGTGCAGCCGAGCCACGACTCATGCTCAGAGCAACGGCGGAAAACCTTGGAAGTATGTCCTGATTCCGCACGACGTAATCGCCGAAAATATGACGCTGGCGGGGTTGGTGCGACAGTTTTCAGTCTCCGGCTGATGGTTGAAATCCGTCAGAGCCAAGACATGTTGTTGTAGGCACATTTCTTCCATTTGATGGCAAAGTTTCGTGGTGAGGTTTGTGAGAAATTCTTCCGCCCTCCGAATTTACCCTTGGATGTAAAGGCAGTAATGCGAGGGCCAGGAGATGGAAATCATCATGGCAACAGTGACCATCGAATTGCCGGATGGTGCGTTCTCGGCGTTGCGTCGCTCCCCTGAGGAGTTCGTGAAAGAAATGCGCATTGCGGCAGCCGTCCAATGGTATGCACAGCAACAAATTTCCCAAGAGAAAGCGGCGGAAATTGCCGGCTTGAGCCGCACCGAATTCCTCGATGAACTGTTCCGGCGGCGCGTGCCGGCGTCTCAGGTGATGCTGGAGGAATTACTCTCAGATTGACAGGAGAATCGTGTACTTGGCCATACCGAAACCTGGTACAAGGTGGTGACGCCACGGAAAGATTTGCGAGAAGGACATGAGGCTGAAATCGACGTGACTGGCCAAAGTTCGCTCAGACAGTGGTGTCCCAATTCAGAGACTGGAAGAGACCAAAGTGGCGCTTCGAGAGCTGGGACTTTCTGATACGATCGAATCGTCTGACACCAAAAAGTAGAGGATGGTAAGCCATCCCTGTCATCCAACACCCACTACGCAGGAGTACGCTTTGGTGGTGTAGCTGCTTGACGATATATGCCGAGATAGGCATCATGAGCCGCATGAACATGTTGCTTAGTCTGCTCTTGAGAATCCTTTCAGAAAAGAAACCTGTCGGGCAGGGATTATCAGTTGCTCGGCATGCTCATGGGGCCTTCACGAGGTTGAGTGAACTCGGCATCATGAGTAGCATAATACGGATGATCGGGAAGATTTACACAATCTTTCTCGCAGAGAAGCCGGTCGGAACGGGTTTCAAAATTGTTTGGCATGTCCTTTTGGTATCGTGTGCCATTGTTCTGAATGGATGGCTATTTGAGTTGGCTGGTCATAGTCTATTCGCAGGAATAATCATTGTCGTTAGCCTTGCAGACCTTGGATTCGCTATCTGGCGCCCGGGAGTCTTGTTCTCAACCGAATTAGTCGATGATTACAGAAGCTTCTTGCCGCATTGGGCGGAACATTGTTATCGAGACCTCACTCGGTTCATCAACCTTCTCTGCGCTCACATTGCTAGTCTCGTCTGCGTACATGTGTCTCTTCCTGGAGCCCCTCCGCGTCCTTCAGTTCCCTGCGAGGACGCGACTCGTGATTCCGTTCAATTGCGGCACCTCATCCTTGCGACCACCCATGTGCTTCGTGCGCCTCCTTGTCTCGCGTAACCTCGTTCTCGCTTAGTTCCGTCACAACAACATAACGCGAACGAACTCTCTTCTCACGGAGGTGTCTCTATGTGTACCGCTGCGAATTCGTGTCCTTTGAACGATGAAGAATGGGACAGCATTAAACTGCTTGATAAGCGTGTTGTCGCCGGCGCCTTAGGGGTCAGCACTCGAACGGTCGAGGGGTGGGCAAACGGCCGCCCTGGAGGCCCCACCTGTGTACGTATTGGCCGTCGTGTGATGTGGCCGCTCTCCGGTGTTCAGCAGCACATTAAATCTCGCCTGCAAAAAGAAATTGTGAGGCGTGGGCTCAAAGGGAGGCGGCGATGCAAAAGGAAATGACCGTGCTCCATGAAATAGATCTCAAAGCTTTGGTGGATGCTCTAGAACCACCAGCCTGGTTGACCCAGTTATGGGTGGAACACCCCGACTTGATGACAGCCTTATACCTTCTTGTCATCGCAGGCATTGTTGGTTTGGTTGTGTCATTGCGGGTGTTTGTCAGGCTCCTCGCAACGGGCCGTATCCCCGACATCGAACGCAAATTAAACGAGTGGAATAGGCGGCGAAGGCAGAAAAAGGACCATGCGAACAAGCCAACTGAGACCGACAAGGAGACCCGCCATGATGATTCTCAATGAAGTGGTGCGTCAGATGGAACGGCAGAAAAAGAGCAAGCGCATCAAGGTGGCGTTTGCCCTCGATGGTGATCATGCCGAGATGTTTCTGGACGCCTATCAGGCAACGGTGAAAGACAACGCGTTAAGCCAAGGACAGTTCGCCGGGCGGATTCTTATTGTGGCGCTGGAGCGAGAACTGGGGGCCCGTCCACGGCGAAAACGATCGGAGGGAGAAGCCGCTCTCTCGTGATGTTCATGTGCGATTTGGAGCAGGCCAGGTTCGAGAGGTCCGCGGTTTTGACATTCACACCCATGCAACCCATGGAGCATGGGTGTGCGGGGGATGCGAGCCTGTCTGGAGGGGTCATTGATGTGGCCAGGCCATGGGTTTGGAGAGCAGCCTCTCCGCTCTGTGCCTGGCCCACATCAGATAAGGAAACGGCTCACATGGTGGACGCTCCAACACCAGAAGCCAATGAATTGCCTGAACAATAGATGACTCAGATCCCGTGACAGAGGAAAGGAAGAATCAACATGCAAATCAGAGTGAGATTGAGTGAACAAATGGGCGCAGCAGTCAGACAGCAGGCCGGTCAGCGGCGAGTTCAGCTGCATGATTATGTTCGTCATCTCTTAGAGCGAGGATTGTTCGTTGATGTGATCGCCTTGGCGCGTGCTGGGCAAGACAAACAGATGGTGATGCCACACCAGATTGTTGAGGCGCTGTTTGAGACACGCAACCTCCTTCGCTCTCTCGTATCGGTGCGTGATCAACAGACGGTACAGCGTGCGCAAGCTGAGGCCAAACGTGAGGCAGAGTTGTGTGTGGCGAAAGGAGGGGGCCATGCCTCTTCTGCGGCCTGACTGGGGCGGAAATTTCACCAGAGGATCAGACACTGCCGCGACACACATGCGGCTCATGATGAAAGGTACGATGTACTGTCTCGGTGTGTATCTGATGACGTTCGTGGCCCTCACGGGATGGTTCGTCCATGAGACGGTGGATCGGACGGAATGGAATTGGCTGACCGGAGTGTTTGTGGCGCATCGAGCCTGTCCTGTTGCACAGGATCCTGCCTGCCGCCTGATCTTCAGCCTTCCCTCGGCCGATGGTCCCATCACAATGACGGCTGCCGAGCTGGTGAATCTGTCACGCACCCCTGAAGGCGAGCAACGTCTGACCGGGGTGCATCGGAAGCTGCTTACTGCGGCGGTCTTCGCGATGGTAGCCGGATGTCTCACTGCGACGGCAACCCTGCTGTATTTCATACTCAGGGGGCATCGGTTGAAGAAACCCGTGCAAGTCTCTGGTCTGTCTCTCCTTCCGGCGTGGCTGTTGTCTGGGAAGTTGCTGATCACTCGGCAGGCCAGCCCGCACGTGATTGGTGGAGGATGGCCACGGGTGCCATGGCATTCTGGTATTCCAATGGTGCGCACCTCGGAGACGTTGCACAGTGTCTACATCGGTGCCACCGGTGCGGGTAAAACGCAACTCATCCATCAACGACTCGAGACGGCCCGAGCGCATGGGGAACATGCCGCGGTGTATGACGATGGAGGGATTCTGCTGTCCCATCATTTCAAGCTGGGCGATATCATTCTGAATCCCTTCGATGCCCGCAGTGCCTACTGGACTCCGTTTGCGGAAATCCAATGTGAGGCCGACTGTCGAGCCGTGATGGAAAGCTTGTTCCCCATCAGTGAGCGGACATCGGACCCGATCTGGATCAACTCTGCTCGTGTTTGGGGAACCGACATTCTCTGGAAACTGTATGGCGAGGGCTGCCATTCGAATCAAGCGATCTATCACACGATGAAGGCGAAGTTGGATGAGCTGATGATGCGGTTCGAGGATACGGTGGCTGGATCACAAATGGCTGTCGATCGTACCGGTGAAAGTATTCGCGCGGAGCTCTTGAGCCGAGCAGAGATCTTCCGATTCCTGCCGGATCCGCCCCACGGTGTCCGCAGTTTCTCCATACGCCGCTGGGCGGCGAATCCCGAAGGCTGGCTGTTCTTTCCGATTCAAGAACGATGGCACGCGCTCCTGAAACCGCTTTTGAGCGTGTGGATAGACCAGCTCTGTCTGTCTCTCTTTTCCCGTCCTCCACACCGTCCAGGCCCTTGTACCTGGCTTGTGCTGGACGAAGTCGGCAGTCTGCAGCGGCTGCCGACTCTTGAACGGCTCTTGATGAAGGGGCGGAAATTCAATTGCGCGGTGCTCCTCGGTCTTCAGACATTTGCTGCTCTTCGCGCCGTGTACGGCGTTGAAGCGGCGACCAATCTGCTGGGGAACTGTCATACCCGTGTGGTGCTCCTGCTCACCGATGCGGAAACCGCGGAAGAAGCCAGTAAGTTGTTTGGTGAGATCACCGTCATGGAGCCGGATGAGTCCCTCTCAATGGGTCCTCACCCCATGCGAGACGGCATGACCTTGTCCCGTCGTGAGGTCCGTCGGCGACTGATTGCGCCGGAGCGCTTTCTGAGTCTGCGCCGGCTGACGGCCTACGTCAGGTTGCCCGAGGATCTGCCTGCCACTCGTGTCCGATGCCAGTATCGGCAATGGCCGACGAGGGTTCCTGCATTCGTTCCATTCTCGTCGCTTGATGTGGTGCCCGATGGTACTGCGCCAGGTGGTGCAGAAACGGACCACGGTGCCTTAGCTGAGCTGGCCCGTGAACTGGCCGAACCGGTCACGCAGACAGGAGAACGTGAAGGCCGATAGGGGGGGCATGCGCATGATGAGCCTGACAAGAGTGACGCGTGCCAGTGCCGAACAGTACTACACGCGTGAAGACTACTACAGCAAGGCGGAAACGCGCGAGGCTTCAGCCTGGGTTGGAGAAGGCGCACAGCGTCTCGGCCTTACCGGGCCTGTGGAGCGTGAGGCGTTCCAGAATGTGCTCGACGGACGGATGCCGGACGGCGGTGAGTTGACGTGGAATGGAGGAGGTGACCGTCGCGCCGGATTTGATGCGACGTTCAGCGCGCCGAAGTCCGTGAGTCTGCTAGCGGAGATTGGCCAAGATACACGGATTCTCGATGCCCATCATGAGGCGACGGCAGCAGCGCTGACGTTTCTGGAGCAGCACGCCGCCTATGGCCGGATTACGGAGCAGGGTGACACGCGGACTGAACCCACGAACAACCTGGTCATCGCCACATTTGATCATCACACCAGTCGGTCAGGCGATCCACAACTCCACAGCCATTCTGTGATCATGAATCTCACCCAACGGCAAGATGGCGAATGGCGAGCACTGGCCGGAGACAAGTTGTATGAGGCCAAGATGGCGGCCGGAGCCGTCTACCGTGCCACGCTGGCCCATGAACTCCAAGCGCGTGGGTATCACATCCAGGTCACCCATGCGGATGGCAGATTTGAAGTCGCAGGAGTGACCAAAGAGCAGGTGGAGCATTTCAGCCAACGTTCCCAAGACATCCGCCAGGCGATGGCGGACTATGGTCTGTCTGGCGCGAAAGAGTCGGAGCGAGCGACGCTGCTGACTCGCGAGGCGAAGAAAGACAGGGATTTGGACCAACTCCGACAGGAGTGGTCGGCGCGCGCCCAGGATCAGGGATTGGATGTGAAGGGGTTGATCCTGAACGCTCAGGAAAGAGTAGACCTTGGACAAGATCGAACGGCCAGTAGCCTTCATGCGCAAGACGCGGTTGAGTGGGCGATCGAGCATATGACGGAACGGCAGACCGTCGTCCGGAGTGTGGATCTCCAGCGCTATGCGGCTGAGCGAGCGGTGGGACAGGCGAGCTTCAAGGATGTCCAACAGGCGTTTGCTCGGGAAGAGCGGGAGGGACGCCTCATTCGTGTCGGGGATCGCTACACGACGATGCAGGCCTTACACGTGGAACATCAGACCATTGCGAAGATGCAAGAGGGTCAGCAGAGGCTAGACCCTCTTCTGGATCGACAACAGGCGGAACAGGCGATTGCAGGCCATGGGCTGACGGTAGGGCAAGAGCGGGCCGCGAATCACATTCTGACGTCCTCGGACCGCTTCATCGGCGTGGAAGGATGGGCCGGCACGGGCAAGACCACGATGTTGCAACGCGTGCGAGAAGCCACCAGCGAGAGCCGAGTAGAGTGGCGAGGACTCGCCGTATCCGCCTCGGCCGCGCGAACGCTGGAAACCGAGTCGGGAATTCCATCCGAGACCGTGGCGCAGTTCTTACACAATCCGAGCACTGCGCCAACCACTGCGGCGCCGGATGGCGTGCAGCGGGTGTATGTGCTCGATGAAGCCTCGTTGCTTGGCTCACGGACGGCGTATGCGGTGATGGAACGGGTGGAGCAGGAGCAGGCTCGCGCGATTTTTGTGGGTGACCGCAATCAATTATCGGCCATTGAGGCGGGAAAACCATTTGCCGTACTCGTGAATCGTGGAATGGAGACGGTCCGTATGGATGAAATCCTGCGGCAGCGAGATCCGGACTTGAAGTCGATTGTCGAACAGGCAGCTCAAGGCAGGACAGTGGACACCGTTGGTCAGCTCGAAGAATCCGGCCGAGTCGTGGCCCTTGCTGATCGGACGGAACGGTTGAACAGGGTGGCGAACGAGTACCTTGGACAAAGCCCAGCGGCACAACAGACGACCTTGGTCCTGACGGGTTCTCGCGCCGATCGTGCGACGGTGAACGAGCTGATTCGAACCGGGCTCAACGAACAGGGTGTTCTCTCTGGCCGGGAGATTCGCGCGGATGTGCTCGTCCCCAAAGATCTCACCAAGGCGCAACTGCGAGAGGCGTCATCGTTTCAGGTGGGAGATGTCGTCCGGTTTGGGAAGAGCTATCACGGATTGGGCATTGAGAAGGGGGAATATGGGTCTGTCGAAGCCACCAGTCTGGATCGCGGTATCGTCTCGGTGCGGATGGAAGCGGACGGACGTGCGGTGGACTGGCAACCACAGCGACAGGTGATGGTTGAGGTGTATCGGAATGAAGAACGAGGGTTGCAGGACGGAGACCTCATCCGATGGACGCGAAACGACCATGGGCAGGATCGGCGCAATGGTGAACTTGGCAGAGTCAGCATGGATGCAGAACAGGGCACGGTGGTCGTACGTGATCACAAGGGGAATGACACGGCGTTGGACCTTAAGGGTGAGCGACATTGGGATCATGGTTACGCAGTCACGGTTCATGCCAGCCAAGGACGGACGGCCGACCGCACCGTCTTCCTGGCTGAGAGTCAACAACTGGCCACCAACAAGGAGGGATGGTATGTGGCGGTGTCGCGGGCGCGGGACGATCTCCGTGTGGTGACGGATGATGTGGCCGCTTTGAAGGAAGCGGTCGGGGAAAGTCGTGTGCAGAATAGTGCGATTGAAGCGGTGGAACGGTCACGGTCGGAAGAAGTACGGGAGCCTGTTTCGGACAGACCCAGTTCTGGTCGGCAGATGGAGATTGAACGGTAGGACAGATTGGGGGAAGTCTTAGTGCGGCCTGGAACCTGCCACGTCCGCGCACGACATCCCCCAGGCCCCCTGGCAGAGCGCCGGCGTACGCCCGCGCAGAAAGGAGACTTATGACTGAAAAGGGAAGGACGAGAGCCGCCGTATGGTAAGAGGGCGGCCGTTGCTCAATATTCGAGGGGCGAGTGAGTATCTGGGACTCTCGCCCCATACGCTGTACACCATGGTGAGTCAGCGTCGTGTGCCGTTTGTGAAGGTCGGGCGGTTGACAAAATTTGATGTGGCCTTGCTGGAGGAGTGGCTGAAGAAACATACGGTGATGCCGAAGGCCTCTTGATGCGCGTGCTCATATATGAGAACATACGCGCGTGACGAGACTTCGGGCTATACGCGAAAGAAAGGGGGTGAGTTTACGGGCGCTCGCCGGGAGGTCCGGCGTGGCCTTGGCGACCCTCGTGAGAATTGAGGGCGGGGGGTACGATCCGCGACTCAGCACGTTGAGGAAGTTGGCCAAGGGGCTTGGAGTCACGGTCACGGCATTGATCGGAGAGGAACGAGCACGAAAGGAGGGAAGCCGTGGGACTGACGAAACGGAAAGATAGTTACTACGTCGAGTTCCCAGTTATAGAAAGCCCTGACGGAAAGACCTTGCAACTTGCCCGAGGGGTTCATGGGGCTCGACTCAAGCGCTGGAAGGTTGGTTGTACGAGTAAGCAGATTGCGAAAGAAATGGAAGCCAAGATCAGGACCGATCTCTTGATGGATAAGGTGAAGAGTGAGCAGGCCAAACCTCTGCTGTTTGGGGAATGGGCGCAGGCCTATCTCGATTTGGAACGGGTCAAGCAGCTACGCTCCTACGTTGGCAGGTCCCATAGTTTAGAGAAGCATTTGATTCCGTTTTTTGGCCGAAAGCTCATCACGGAGATCAAGCCGGAAGATATTGAGAAGTTTCGGGGGCAAAGAAAGCGAGCCGATGGCAAGCCAGCAAGTATCCAAACCGTCAATCATGATCATATTGCCCTCAAACATTGCTTGAATGTTGCGATCCAGCGAGGGCTGCTTGGGACCAATCCTGCATCAAGGGTTCCGATGCCCAATCCGAACAACGAGCGTGACCGGGTGCTGTCTGTCGAGGAGTGGGATAGCTTGTACCGTGCGGCCAAACCCCATTTACGGCCGGTCTTACTCGTGGCGTACCAATTAGGGCAGCGATTCAGTGAGATTACGGAACTGACGTGGGATCGCGTCGATCTCAAACGTGGATTTATCACGTTGCGAGCGATCGATACGAAGACCAGAGTTCCCCGGCAGGTTCCGATGACTCCTGATGTACGGATGCTTTTTCAACGGCTGACAAAGGTCAGAAGTCTGGTAACGAAGCACGTCTTCTTGTATAAACAAAGGCCACTGAAGCGGATCAGTCGGTCCTTTAAGACCGCTTTAGAAGACGCAGGAATCACCGATTTCCGGTTTCACGATCTGCGACACTGTGCCTCAACCAATTTAAGGCGGGCTGGTGTCGATACGGCCACGGCCATGAAAGTTGTCGGACACAAGTCAGAGAAGATGTGGAAGCGCTACAACGCAATCGAGGAGAAAGACTTGACGCAAGCCGCGCAAAAGCTTAACACATACCTCAAACTTAACACCGTAATAACACCTGGCCAGACCAGGTGTCAGGGCGGTGCTCATAACTCATTGAAAAATAAGACGCGCCCGTAGCTCAGTCGGATAGAGCATCAGCCTTCTAAGCTGAGGGTCGTTGGTTCGATTCCAACCGGGCGCACCACACAATCAACGACTTGTGCCGCCCCCGTACTCGGGGGTGCCCCCCATTGTGCTAGTGTTGTGCTACTTTCTCGCCGCAGCCGATCCAGCACCTCCGCCCCGCTCCGCAAACTCTCCGGCTGATGGTGCGCATAGCGCAGCACCATCGCGATCGTTTTCCACCGGCCCAATTTCTGGACCGTATAGACATCGACCCCGGCCTGGATGAGGCGTGTGGCAAAGGTGTGCCGCAGATCATGGAAGCGGAATCGGGTGATCTCCGCCTTCCGCATCGCCGCATAAAACGCCCGCAACAGATTGCGGGCATTCCGTGGATGGTCCGCCCCATTGACGAAGACATAGGCGGCCTGGCTCGTCCTGACCGCCGCCCGGGCTTGGAGCACCTGCATCGCCGTGTCATTGACCGGCAAGGTGTCCCGTGCGCCATTCTTCTGCTCCAGGATCGTGAGCGTGCGTCGCGCCAGATCCACGTGGGTCCATTGCAACGTGAGGATCTCCCCGCGTCGCATGCCCGTATGGAGGGCGAACAGGATGATCTCCTGGAGCCAGGGTGGGGAGGCCGCGAGCAACCGCTGTTCTTCCTCCGGGGTCAACCAGCGCTCAATGAGATTGCGGACTTTTTCCTTCGCAATCTTCAGCACCGGATTGTCGGTCACCCATTCCCACTCCCGCATGCCGAGCTTGTAGGCATGGCCGAGCAGCCCGAGCTCGTCGTTGAGCGTCTTGGGGGCCACCCCCTGGGCGCGGCGACGCGCTTTATACTCGGCCAGCTGGGCTGGGCGCAGCTGATCTAACGGGACCTCACCGAACGCGCGCAGCACATGCGCGGCGAGACTCTGGTCCCGGCGGTGCGTGCCCGCCGCCTTATTCGGGGCCGAATAGTCTCGTAAGTAGCGTTCGAGCAAGTCCTTCACCGTTCGATGGGGCTGTGCTGTCGGGGTCTCCACCCACGTGCCGTCGGCCATGAGCCTCAGCACCTTGAAATAGATCCGCTCCGCCAGCTTCTTGTCCATTTCGCCGGTCGACCGGCGAATCTGCCGTCCCTGATAACTAAACCGCATCCACCAGACTGGTCCTCGCCTATACAGAGCCATGGGTGTCCCCCTTTCGTGTGGCCCTGTCTTGGTCTGGTTTCCCGCGGCACGGAGTATAGACCGCGCGTTTGGCCTGGGCAATCAGGTCGTCTACGTGATCGGTTCCGTACCGGCGTCTGCGTGGAGTTGGAGCTGGAGCAGGAGTGCGCCGTTGATCGTGGAGCCAGGCCTCGATCTCATCGGGGTCGAAGCGCAATAAGCGTCCGAGCTTCAGGTGCGGGATCGTGTCCTGCGCGGCCCAGGCATAGAGCGTTGAGGGTTTTACCTGAAGCCACTGTGAGACGTCTTGGACGGTCATGAAAGCCATCGGTATTAGCTCATTGCGGCTTGATTCACTGGGGGCTCCGACGCCTCCGGCTCCTCTTGCGTCACCGACTCGGTGCTGCTAGCGTCTGGCGACTTCGGCTGTCGCCATCGACGGTGGATGGGGCCGGATGATGGCTCATCCGGTGTCCCCGAAGCCGATGATGCATCCGATGTGGTCGGTTCCGTCTGGGGCGGGGTGGGTGGCACCCCAAAGCGTTCGCACAGCGTCTTGACCGCCGCCTCTTTCATCCAGGGCCAGGCGGCTTCGAACGCGGGTGCCAGTGTTGCGAGATAGTGGGTCATCACACGCTCGCGTGAAGCGTTGCGAGCCTGTTCCACTCGTGCCGCCCACTCGAGGAGGGGCCGCTCGATGGCCGCGGCGATTGTTTCCTCCACCTGAGCGGCGGTCTCATCGCCGACCACCAACACTTCCAAGCGCGCGCGGACTTCCCACTCCAAGACTGTGACGCCTTGGAGGGGGAAATCGTGCGCGGTGGCTGATTGCAAGGCGCGGGCGACACCGAGTTCAAGCAGTGCCGCTTTGCGTGTGGCGCGACGTGCCTGTGTTGCGGTGTCTTCCTGGAGTCGAAGCGCGTCTCGCCGAAGTGCCTCTTGCTGCCGCTCATCCTGTTCGTGTTGCCGTTGGAAGTAGGGGGCAAACACACGATTCCGAATCGCGGTGCCACGCAGCGTGAGCTCGGTTTGCGGGAACTCGTCGATCGGCAAGGCACCGAGCTCATCCAGCATCGCGACTTTCGCCATCACAGCCATTTCCTGTGTCACGACACCCTTCGGAGGGTGGTACCGGTCGATGAGGTTCGAGCAGAGGCTCGTCAGTAACGCATCCCGTTTCTGTTTTCGCCTTGTGGCTTCGTCTGGGCCGGCGAGCGACTGAGTCATCTGGTCTACCAGCGTTTGAAACAGATCGGAGGGCGGCGACGTTTCTTGTGGCCCGTGGGAGCCTGATGGCTGGGATGGGGATCGCTTGGACAGGGAGTCACCCCGGCGATTCTGCCGTACGGGATTCTTCTTGAGGTCCAGATAGGCCGGACACCAACGCAAATGGGCTTTCGCGCCCTGCGGACTCTCGAACTCGCGTGTGCAGAAGCTGCAGCGTGCCATCGCGTGTTTCCTTTCGTCGAGCACTCCATGCCGGATACACGGCGAGGAGGTGCATTGGGTGCGAGTTGAAATTGTTGCCACGGCCGAAGCTGGTGGTATAGGGTTGATCCCGTGCCAGCACGGACCGATTGGCTCTCCCTGAGTAGATCACAGGGCGGATCAGTTGGAGGGGGGGCGGAACAATCGGTTTTTTGGACATTGCGATGGATGCCAACATTCGAAAAGACATCGAGAATCTCAAGGCCGATCCCGATTTTGTTGAGTTTGTCATGGCTTGGCACGGAGAGATCGGTGTGACCGAGACGCCCTTTACGACCGAAAGGGAATCCCTGGCGTATCAAAAAAAGATCAAACGGTGGACGAAAAGGGATTGTGGATCAGCCTGGAAGTTTTATTGGGGGGTGATCCGAGACGAATGTTGGAAGGCAAGGCGAAAGCTGGTCTTGCGTCGAAATCTCTTTCGACTTGAGCCCTGCGGGCCGAACCCCAACCATCGCCCTCAGAATGAAAGGCGCTGGAACGCCATCTTTGATTTTCGTCAGTACTTCATCAAGATTGATCGCCGCCCGCATATGAGACTACTCGGGCTCTTGTTTTATCCGGACCAGGACGAAGATACCTTTCTGAAGGAATGGACGAGGCGGAAACAGCGGTTCAAGGAAGAAAATGGAGTCGAACGACTCGAGCAACTTGCGCTCTTCTACCAGCATAATCGTGCACGGATCGTGGAAACCCTGCGAACAAGGATTCCATTCTACGCAAAGTGGGAGTCAGCCTCCCCAGTCAATCTGTCCCTCATCTCAACTTATACAACGAGACACTAGTGTCCTGTCCCTGAAGTCCATGGAATAAGTTGTGCATCGCTGGTGTTCTCAGGTATCGAAGGGAGGACACCATGCGAACAGGACGGCCGACAACCCCGCTGATATTGA
>Ga0224495_10000880_pt1 | contig 22620 bp, 19 predicted proteins | sample SF_Jul11_sed_USG_FD_168128 | JGI IMG/M metagenome (GOLD analysis project Ga0224495, IMG submission 168128) | Sediment microbial communities from San Francisco Bay, California, United States - SF_Jul11_sed_USGS_4_1 | ecosystem: Environmental > Aquatic > Marine > Sediment | place: USA: California...
GAACCGGAAACATTGGCGATGGAAAAATATTCGTTACTGATCTTGGCGAATGCATTCGGATTCGAACCGGCGAACGCGGAAACGAAGCCATCGGCTAAAATGAAACATAAGGAGTTGTCTAAAAAGAAAAAATATCGCCACGGAGGACACAGCGCACGGAGAAAATGCGAAAAAAGGCGTTTAAGGCGTTAGTTCATCAAAACCTCCCTGCATCCGTGGCTAATAATTCTTTTTAGACAGCCCTTGTGTTCAGCTCGCTCTTTTCCGCAATGATATGAGTATCCCAATCATTTTTGCAGTTGCAACATAAATTATGTCTATAAACCCAGCAATATTTTTGCCGTAGAAAAATAAATAAGCAATCCTGTAATATCTACAATTGTCGCAAGAGCCGGGCTGGCAACCAACGCCGGATCCTGTTTTAACTTTACGGCCATTAACGGAAGCAACGCTCCAATTAAAGTTGCCGTGACGACCTGAATCGCCATTACCAGAGCAATACACAAACTGATGCTCATCAGACTGAATCCAGGCGGAATATCGTTTTGCGATGTCAAGAACAAAACCTTCCCCCAGGTTAATACCGCAAGAGTCATGGAGAGAAACAATGAAATTCTGATTTCCTTGAAAATAACCTTGAAAAAATCGGAAAACGTTGCCTCAATTTCCTTTAAGGCCATAGCTCTGATAATTACCGTCGCTGATTGACTTCCCACGTTGCCGCCGGTATCGGCCAGCATGGGCATATACAACGCAAGAATCAACAATCTTGAAAACACCGCTTCATAACTGTGAATAATCATTCCAGAAAAAAGTTCCATACCCGCAAGGGCAATAACCCAGATCGCCCTGTTTTTAAAATGCCCCCATGATGAAGTTTTCATATAAGCTCTCGTTTCGTGAGAACCAGTAATGGCCATTAACTTTTCGAGGTCTTCTGTTTGTTCTTGTGTAATAATATCGAGGGCGTCGTCGTGCGTGATAATACCCACGAGGGCTTCCCTGTCATCAATTACAGGTAAAGCGATAAGATCGTACTTTTGAATTTTTCTGGCCGCAACTTCCTGGTCATCGTTAAGGCGCGCAAAAGCAACGTCCGGATGCATAATATTTTCAATTTTTTCCCTGGATTCTGCGGTAATAAGATCCCTCAAGGAAACAAATCCAAGAAGCTTCCTGTCTTTGTCCACCACATATGAATAATAAATCGTCTCTTTATTGGGCGCTTCCCTGCGCAATCGCCGAATGGCCTGCTCAACGGTAATTTTTGCCGGCAGCGTGACGTATTCCGATGTCATAACCGCTCCCGCCGTTCCTTCTGGATGCGCCGAAAGTTTTATGATGTCCTCGCGTTCGGCCTGCGCCATCATTCTCATCATTTTGGTTTTTAAATTTCTGGGCATTTTCTTGACAAAATCAACGCGGTCGTCATGGGACATGGCTGATATCAAGGCGGCCAGATCGTTTGTGGAAAGATACTGTACGAGAGCTTTTTGCAGATCCTCATCAAAGTGGCTGAATATTTCCGCTTTTCTTAATTCATCGAGGGTCTCAAAAATACTGATAATGTCGGAATGCGCCAAAGGAACCAGAATATCCGCTGCATCATGGGGATGAACAGAAGTACAAAAAGCTCCTATTTGCTTGTAATTTTTTTTAGCCAGAAGGTTTTGGACATCGGGGACAAGTATTGTATTTTTCATAACAGGCTCACATCTTTCCTGTTTCATAGTCGGAGTTTTTGCGTAAATGAATAATTGAATTTCGGGAAGAAAAAAAAACATTTTACGCCTTCTATAACCTGTCGGGAATATGTCCCTGATCTTTTGACAAGAAACCATCATGTATTATGTTGCCATATTTTTCGGAGGGGGCATTGGCTCCATTTTGCGATATTTGCTGTCGAGCCAGATCACATATGCCATGAACACGCTTTATCCAGTTGGAACGCTCACGGTAAATTTTATTGGCTCTTTTCTTATTGGCCTGTCATATGAAATTTTTGAACAAACCATTATTTCTCCTGAAATACGCGTTTTTTTCGCCACCGGATTTCTGGGAGGATTCACCACTTTTTCCAATTTTGCCCTTGAGAATGCAAATCTGTTGCGCGGCACAGAATACCAGAATCTGGCTCTAAATCTTGTTGTTCAAAACGGAGGGGGGTTGATTCTTGCCCTGACAGGCATTTTTTGCGCCCGTTTTATTTTAAAATTTATTTGAGGTGATAAATGAGATCTCTTATACCCGTTCAAATGTTGAGAATCTTTGTTGGCGAATCGCACAAACATGCAGGTATTCCGGTATACGAAAAAATTTTACTGAAAGCCCGTGAAATGCAGCTCACCGGAGCAACAGTTTTCAGGGGAATCGCCGGTTATGGATCCAGCAAAATTATCCACACATCAAAATTATTGGATATTCGGGAAAACTTGCCTTTGATTGTGGAAATTATTGATACACCGGAAAAGATTGCCGCATTCCTGCATTTTGTCGAAGAAATAACGCCGGATAGCCTGATAACCATTGAAAATATCTCGGCTCGAATCCCGGATAAAAAACCCGCATAAAAAACGCCTCAACTTAAAAGCTGTAAATTAATATTTAAAGCATGAATTCTTTTTGTTAAAATCTGATCCGATCCGTTTTTTCCAGATACGCCATTCCCTGCTTTTAACATGCGCTGAACCTGGTCTCTTGTTTTTTCCAGATTGTAGCTCCAGGTTGTAGATTTTGGATAATATAAAATATTTTGCGCCCCCTGATCGGAAGCCTCGGCGGGTATCATTGTAAATTGAAACTCCCTGACAATATCCATAAAATCCGCCTCCCGGACGTCCGGAAATCGTTCTTTAACGTCCAAAATTGACGGGATGGCGTTTTGTTTAAAGTAAAAAAAATCAAGCTCATCCAGAATACGGTTGCGAAGCATGATGCGTTTTAAAAATGATTTTTTTTCGGCGAGGAGGTTTTTAAATATCTTTTTTTTTGCTTCCCGTCTGTTCTCGTTTGTCTTTCCAAGCTGCTTTTGCGTGTCATTGACATGGCTTTTTATAGAGCGATAAACAAGATTTTTTATAAACCCCACCTGAATCAATAACAAAAGATTAAAATAAAAGGGAAGAATATTTAAATACGCCTGAGTGAGAAGAGCGCCATATTTCTTTAAGAATTTTTCGTTGTTAAAAGGATTTATTTCGGGGAGAATCTTGCTGGAATCCTGAAGGAGTTTGCGGTATGCCAGTATTTTCCAGAAATCCGAATGCGGAAGATTTAGAAAACTATCTATGCCAGAGTTAAATTTTTCATGCGCCATTTGCATAAAAACTTCCACGGTTCCGGCTTTGGTCTCCCATGAAGTATGTATGATCTGTTTATCCTGCTTTACCTTTTCTATCGATTCCGGGGGATATTGACTCAATTCTTTTTCATCAAGAAAGAAAATAGGCTGCGGAGATACTTCTCCCCGTCCCGATATTCTATTTTTTAATTCTTCATATTTTAAATACACCTGGGAAACATAGTTTTTTTCATGCAGCTCATTGATATGTTTTTCCAGCTCCCGAATCATGGTGAAAACAAGTTTTCCGGGACAGGTTTTTTCATTTTTATACTTTTCTTCTTCCAGATATTTTTGAATGGCAAATGTTTTTTTTGCCGTAAATTTCATTGTTTTTTTCAGCCCATTTTCTATATTGTAAATTTCTTCTTCATAACGAATAAAGTCAAACTCTCGCGCTATGCTGGAAATGGACTCATATTGAGGCATGATTCGATTGTAAAAAAAAGCGCTTAAAGTTGCGGCAATCTCCTGCAGATTGTTGACTGGAATTAAAAAAACTTTCTGATCCAAAACCCAGACAGCATGTCTCAAGTAAACAAGCTGCTTCATAATATCGTATTTAAACTGGTCCAACAGTTTGTTTTCGGCTTTAAAATAATTTTCCGAGGCTTCAAAAATGGAGTCCATGGAAAAATAAATTTGCGGGTAAAATATTTCCATATTGCCGCTTTCCGAGAGGCTTGTTTCCAGGTCTTTCCAGAACAAGTCGCGGTTAAACAAATTGTTATTTTTAGCGTAGGAAATTATAGCGGTAACGGTTTTATCCACCACTTCCCGATAAATATCCGGAATATCATAATTTTTTTTCTCCGGGCGACTGACAAAGAACATTTCCGCCCGCAGAATCTGACATGACTCATCTACGGAAATTCCGGGAATTATCGCGATTAAATGATCCAGCTTTAATTCAATGATCGACTTGTTCAGACTGACTTCTGAATACCGGGGGGTTAACTGGGCAACAATATCCCCATATCGCATCAACAAATCATTTTTTGCATTTTTAATAGTTGTTCTTTCTTCAATGGCCAGCAAAATATCATGCTTTTCCGGTTTTTCAAGATATGCCCCCTTGATAACACCCTCTTTGCGTGTATATAAATTTAACATGCTGTCAGCCATACCGTTACAAATATAAACAGGTTTGCTTTAGCAATCCATTTTTTTACATTATTTCCGAACCGTAAAAAAGGAAATCAAGTTTCTCAAAGACTCGGCTTCGGCGTTGGTTTCTTCCGCATTGGCGGCAAGCTCTTCTGCTGAAGAGGCATGGAATTGCACTACCTTGTCTAACTGGGCAAGACTGGATGTAATTTGATTTACCCCGCTCATTTGAATGCTTGCAGAATCGCTGATTCCGCTGATGAGCTCGGCGGTAGACTGAATGGATGGAACCATTTCGGCAATCAAGGTTCCCGTCGTTTCTGTGATTTCTACGCTACTATGAGCCAAATCATTTATTTCCTGGGCTGCCTTTTGCGACCGTTCTGCCAGTTTTCGAACTTCGGAAGCGACCACAGCAAACCCCTTGCCCTGCTCTCCCGCCCGGGCAGCCTCAATAGCGGCATTTAATGCAAGCAAATTGGTTTGATTGGCGATTTCCTCAACGACCGATATTTTCTGGGATATTTTTAGCATTACTTCTACCGTTTCTTTCATGGATACGCCGCTGGTCTGAGCTTTGCCGGCAGATTCAATGGCAATACTTTTGGTTCGAACCGCATCTTCTGTCGTAACATGAATTGAGGCTGAAACCTCCTCAAGAGAAGCGGTAATTTCTTCCAGATTGGAGGCTTGCTCGGTAGATTCGGAGCTGATATTCTGGGCAGTCATACTTAAATTGCCTGATGTCGTGGTCAGAAGCTCTATGGATCTGGAGACTTCATTTATGACATCGTTGAGTTTGTCCGTCATTACCCTCATGTGCTTCATCATTAATCCGCACTCATCTTTTGTGTTTGACCTGACTTCTACCGTTAAATCACCCTTGCTGATTTTATCTGTCAAGTTTACCACGGTAATCATTGGATGTACAATACTGTTTGAAATCGTAATGGAGATCACAATGCTGATAATAAATAATACTATCCCGGTAACAAGCAGGGCATAAAAAATAAAGGATACAAGGTTTACATTGGCTGAAGTATTATCGATAATTTCCTTGGTCTGGCTGTCCCTTAACAAGCGGATTTTTTTATTTAAATCTTCCGAGTCTTTGTCAAAAACTTCCATTATTTTATTGCCGTCAACAAGCCCATGAGACATGTAGGCATTTGCCATTTCTATGCCGGTTGAATAATATGTATTAAAAGCAATTTCCAGATTGCTGATTTGTTTTAGAGACTCCGTATTGTTTTCTCTTTGAAACATTTGTTTGAATTTTCCAAGACCATGATAGAACAAGGCTGCATTTTTCTTGGCGTCTTGAAAACCTTCTTTATCGTGAGTTGCGGAAACATCGGTCAAGAATTGCTGCACCTGCACTACATTTAACACCATATTGTCTGCAAGCAGACCAAACGGCAGACTTTCCCTTGAGGTTTTCTGGGCATTGGCTTTCAATTTGTTGAGCATCACTACCGTCGTAATAATGGTTAAAGATAACAGGGCAATTATGACCCCAAACCCCAGACCCAGCCTGAGTCCAATTTTAATATTTTTTAAAAATTTCATTTTCATTCTCCAGAGATGCGGGTTCTGCAAAAAAATAGCTGGCTGACAGCCCAGATCGCCGCGTACCATTCATCTGTAAAGGAAAAAAGAGATAGCGCCTTTCTGCGGCAAAATATTTGTGCCTTGGCAGGAACCTGGATATTTACGTCAGAATGCAGTAAAATGCGCGTTCTTGCCTGAGCTGACAGCCCATCAATTTTCCCCGAACGGAAATACTTTATTAATGTATTTCCAGACTTCTTCTTTATAATGTATACTATCGGAGTATATTTGAATATAATAAAATGAATCTGCCTCAAAAATATTGCAAGCGCAAAAAGACGCTAATTTGAATCATTCTGACTGAATCTCGATTTCATGCCCGAGTTCAAGATTACCTCTCGATTCAAATCATTTTTTGTGAAAAATAGTCGATGCCCTGTTATAAAAATGTATAATGACTTATGGAATCCGAGCTCAAATCCCTTGCAAAGAAACTGCAAAACAAAGAAATTTCGCCGGTAGAACTGCTCCAGAAAAGTCTAAATAAAATAGACCTGCTCGATTCAAAAATTAACGCATTTATTAACGTAGATCGCGAACAGGCTCTGGAAGCTGCCCGCGACTCCGAAAAAAGAATTCAGACCGGAAAATCCTTATCTGAATACGACGGTATTCCTGTCGGGATTAAAGATAATATTGTTGTTTCCGGGCGCGCCTCTTGCTGCGCGTCTAAAATTCTGGAAGGTTTTGTGTCGCCGTACTCAGCTACGGTCATTGAAAAACTTGTGGCAAAGGGCTTTATACCTATGGGGCGTTTAAACATGGATGAATTTGCCATGGGATCTTCTACCGAAAACTCTGCCTTTAAAACTACCCGAAATCCCTACGATCTGCAGCGAGCGCCCGGCGGCTCTTCAGGCGGCTCTGCGGCGGCCATAGCGGCGGATTATCTTCCGGTAACTCTTGGATCAGATACAGGCGGCTCCATTCGTCAACCGGCTGCCTTTACCGGTATTGCTGGTATGAAGCCAACATACGGGACTGTTTCCCGTTACGGCCTTATCGCCTTTGCCTCCAGCCTCGATCAAATCGGGCCGTTTACGCGCCTTGCTTCTGACAATGAAATTATATACAATATTATCCGGGGCAGCGACCCCAAAGATTCTACCTGTCTGCCCGATGCGTCATACAAGCCTCCGGCTTATGATATTAAATCGTTAAAAATCGGCGTACCCGAAGAGTTTATGGAAAATGTCAGCCCGGAAGTGAAAAAGTCCTTTTATGAAACCCTTGATTTCCTGAAAAGAGAAGTGATTACAAATGGAGAAATTGTAAACGTAGAATTGCCGCACCAGAAATACGGCATCGCTGTTTACTACTTGATTGCCACCAGCGAGGCCTCTGCCAATCTTGCCCGTTTTGACGGCGTCAGATACGGACGGCGCGCCCAAAACGCAAAAGATCTAAATGATATTTATGAAATGAGCCGAACCAGGGGATTTGGCAGCGAAGTTAAAAGACGCATTTTGCTGGGAACATACGCCTTGTCGAGCGGCTACTACGACGCTTTTTACGGCAAAGCTCAAAAAACCAGGGCATTAATTCAACAGGATTACCTAAAGGCATTTGAAAAGCTGGACTTGATTATGATGCCCACGGCGCCATCGGTTCCTTTTAAAATCGGCGAGAAAACAACCAATCCGGTGGAAATGTATTTATCGGATGTATTAACTGTGGGCGCGTCTCTGGCCGGTATTCCCGCCATTTCGGTTCCGGGTCCGTTTGAAAATCTTCCTGTGGGCATTCAATTACAGGGGAATTATTTTTCGGAAAATCTGCTTTATGACGTCTCGCAAAAAATCCAGAATGCTTTCCCGGCAAAACGCCCCGCATTGCAGTAAATTATGAGCGATTATCTTTCGACAGCGCCCTACAAAGGCACCCGCGATTTTTACCCGCCGGAAATGCGAGTGCGCTCCTGGATGTTTTCGGTAATTGAAAAAACCGTCGTTTCTTTTGGATTTGAAAAAATAGACGCCCCGCTCATTGAGCCGGTAGAAATTTATCTGGCCAAGACCTCGGAAGAAATTGTAAATCAGCAAATATATTCGTTTATAGACAGAGGCGACCGAAAAGTGGCCATTCGCCCGGAAATGACGCCCACCGTGGCCAGGATGGCGGCGGCCAGAATCCGCGATTTGCCGCGCCCGATACGATGGTATTCCCTGCCCAATTTATGGCGCTACGAAAAACCGGGAAAAGGAAGACTTCGCGAACACTGGCAGTTTAACGCCGACATATTTGGATCAGCAGATGAAAGTCTGGCTGACCTGGAAATTATTCAACTTGCGCTGGAACTTTTCAGCGCATTTGGGGCAACGGAAAATCATTATAAAATATTTATCAATCACCGGGCTGTTTTAAATGCCGTTTTTGAGAAAATCCTGAAAATTCCCGGAGACAAATGGGCAAACGTTTCGCGGATTATGGATAAAAAAGACAAAGTCAGCGGAGAGGAATTTCAATCCATGCTGCGCGGCGAAGGCTTGGGGGAAATCCAGATACGGGAGCTGGAATTATATGTAAATTCCGGAATAAATTACTTAATAAACAGTTCCATTTCCGGGGAAAATTGCGTCAAGCATCTTGTGGAAACTCTTGAAATGACTCACGAGATCAGCGGAGGCAAAATAGTTCATTATAATCCGTCTGTTGTTCGGGGTTTTGATTACTATACGGGCATTGTATTCGAAATTTTTGACCTGCATCCTGAAAACCGGCGCTCGCTTGCCGGCGGCGGCAGATACGACAATCTGGTAACCGCGTTTACAAAAGATACTGTAAATGCCATCGGGTTTGGCATGGGCGATGTAACGTTTATGGATTTTTTAAAAAATCATGGCCTGATTCCTGATATTCAAAACCATTCCCAGGTTTATGTCGCCGCCTTTTCCGAAAAAAATCTTCGCATGAATGCGATTAAAATTTCCCGTCTATTACGAAACGCAGGGTTTAACGTAGAGCTTTCCAGCGGCCATAAAAAACTGGGAAAACAATTTGACGAAGCCCACAGCAAAAAAATACCAATTGTGGTTTTACAGGGCGAAACCGAAGCGCAAAAAAATACAGTAATTATTAAAGAAATGTCAACGGGAGCGCAACAGGAAGTCGCCATGGAAGAGTTGCTTGCGACATTAAAAAAAACAATTTCCTGAGTCTGTGCTTGATAGTTTTTTAACTTTTCTATCAAAAAAATTGACAGCCGCTATGCCGTTTTATATCTGCCATTGCTGCCTATGGATTTCACATCATTTGCAAGCAAGGAGAATTAATGAAAATTGCAAAAGCGATACTCGCTACATTATTAACTTTAGGATTTTCAGTTTCAATGATGGCTGTCGAAGCCGAAAAAAAAGTTGAAAAAACTGAAAAAACTGAAAAAAAAGCTGAAAAAAAAGCTGAAAAAAAAGCTCATCAGCACTCAAAAGCTGAAAAAGCTGAAGAAGTTAAAAAAGCAGAAGAAGCAAAAAAATAATTATGGTTTTTCAGAGCGAAACTATTATAGCTCTGCATTAATTATGAATTTCTGACTTTTAAGGCTGTAGACGTTATAGAAATATAATATCTGCAGCCTTTTCTTTATTCTTTTCATTTTAACGTGACGCCTTGAAAAAGACTGTCATTCTGGATCATGCCCATTCACAAATTGCCCGATCTGATTATCGCCCAGATTGCCGCCGGCGAAGTCATTGAAAGCCCCGCCGCAGTCGTAAAAGAACTTATCGAAAATTCGATGGATGCCCGGGCTGACAAAATAGAAATTGTTGTTGAAGATGCCGGGTTGGCCTCCATTCAAATTCGAGACAATGGAACGGGAATTTTGCGCGAGGAGTTGAGTCTGGCGCTGGAAAGTTTTGCAACAAGCAAAATTCAAAACTCCGATGATCTTTTTAATATTTCCAGCATGGGATTTCGTGGGGAAGCTCTAAGCTCCATCCGGTCGGTTTCGCATGTTACCATTGAGAGCAAGACTGCTGAATCTGAATATGCCTGGAAAATTACCGGAGAAGGAAATCTTGTTTCTAAACCGGAACCTTCAGCTTTACCTGATGGAACACGGATTATCGTAAAAAACCTGTTTTACAATGTTCCGGTTCGCAAACAATTTTTGGCCAAAGAGAAAAAAATCAACCATGATATTCTGGAGCTTGTTACATCTTATGCAACGGTTCGTCCGGAAATTTCTTTTATCTGTTCAATAGACGGCAAACAATTGATCCATTTTCCCGCCCGAAATTCGGTTTCCGAAAGGTTAACCCAGATTTACGAAAATACGTTTATGAAATCCATGACGCCATTATATTACAAAGAGCCCTCCCTGAATATTCAGGGATATACTTCCGGTTCCGGTTTTTTTCACTCCAGACCTGTTTTTATAAAGTTTTTTGTCAACCAGCGCCCTGTTCATTATGCGCCGTTATTTAAAATTTTAAAAAGAGCCTATGGCGAATTGCTGCCGCCCGGAAAATTTGCCGCCGCATTTTTAATGCTCGAAATCGATCCGGAATTAATCGATGTCAATGTTCATCCCCAGAAAAAGGAAATCCGTTTTAAGGATGAAATGCATATTAATGAAATTATTTACAACGCCATTAACCGGGCTCTTGAAAACAGGGGAACCATAGATATCAGCCGCAAGTTCGCAAACCTTCAAAAAGCCCAACCGGACAAAGTGGGCTACACCCCCTCCTTTCTGGACTTTTCCCCGCCCCTTCTGGTAAAAGAAGATGCCCCCCATATTGAAGCAGGTACACCATCTTCAAATATCCAGTTTTTCCCTGAAATCATTCATTCGAGAATTTTTGACACGTTTATTCTGGCCAGTTCACGCGACGGCGTTTTCCTGATTGACCAGCATACTGCACATGAACGTATCCAGTATGAAAGTTATCTGGAAAAACTGAAAAACCGGAAGATCGTAAGGCAGCGCCTCTTAAACCCGGCAAGTATTAATGTTTCTCCTTCCGAAAAAAAATTGCTTCAGGACAGCATGACCATTTTAAATGGCATGGGCTTTGAAATCGAAGATTTTGGCCCAGCCGGAATTAAAATATTTTCGGTTCCGGAATATCTTGCAGAGGGCGAGGAACAAGAGGCTCTAAGGACTATCATAAATATCATTTCCGAACAGACAGAACTGCCGGGCGAAGTTCTTTTTGATTCCCTGGCAAAGTCGCTTGCCTGTAAAAGCGCCGTAAAAAAAGGCGACCAGATTTCTTTAAAAGATTATCCGGAAATTATTGCGAGACTGTACAAGTGCAAGAATCCGCTTCGATGTCCTCATGGAAGACCTACGGTAATACACTTTTCCAAAAAAAATATTTTTGAATTTTTTAACAGACCGGCGCCTTCTTGATCGCCATAACCGCCTGGCCATGAGATGCCATATTCATGCTAAATGTAATAAAACGCGGTCTATGCGGAAAACTCAATATACTTTGCGAGAAAATGCACAAAAAGTTTTAGCGCATGCGATCTGTGACTTACGTTTTGCTTTTCGTCGGGCGTCAATTCTCCAAAGGTTTTGTTTAACGGCGGGTAATAAAATACCGGATCATAACCAAAGCCATGATTGCCGCGCGGCTGGTCAATAATGATTCCTTCCACTTTTCCGTTAAAAAATATCTCGTTGCCGAATTTGTCGATAAAACATAAACACGATATAAATCTGGCCGAACGCATCTGCTGTTGAAAATCAGTCAATTCTCTTAAAAGCCTGCCAATACGTAACTCATCTGTTTTTTCATACCTGCTGGAAAATACGCCGGGTTCCCCATTTAGAGCGTCCACTTCAAGCCCGGAATCATCGGCAAGAACAGGTTCGCGCAAAATGCTGTACAAAGCGCGAGCTTTAATTCGCGCATTTTCAAGAAAAGAAATCCCGTTTTCTACCGGATTATATTTATTTTTCTGGCTTTCATCAAGACTGTTTAAAGTCAGCACATTTGCTGAAAATGGAGGCCTTATTTCTTCGTGAAGAAATTTCAAAATTTCTTTAACCTTCCCTTCATTTTCGCTGGATATATAAAATTTATATGGGTTCATAAGTATCTATGGGAGCCTGGGTTGAAACTCGAAATTCAGTCAAAATAAATTAGATTAGCGTAGTTTTGGGGCGCTCAACGCCCCAAAACTACGCATTTTAATACATTTTGATCTGAATATTGAGGTTCATACCAATGCTCATGGGAAAGTCTGGGGTTTTGCCGTATCATGTAAAGATGTTTCCCCTGAAAGAATGGGATGTTCCTGGATTTTGGAGTGTTGGGTATAAACCCGGAATTTCGTCCGAATTTTTTGGATTCGCCATGTTTTTGGGCGCTTCGTGCAGTAACGGGCAGTTTTGTTTTTCTGGATAACACGTCGGGGTTGATGAAGGCTCCCCGGCGCCAATGGCGATGGGAGCCGGAATCAAGGGGCAGACCTGCCCCTCAAATTTCCGATTCATGCCCATCTTTGGAATTTCCCCAACCGGCAATAAATTAATTGACCAGTTGGTTAATAAAAAAGAATCGGCATGTGGAAAGACTTTAAAATCAGACTTCGGAAAACCATCAATGAATATAGCCAAACTTGCCATTAAGCGACCCATTTTTATAACGAGCATTGTCCTTTTATCGGTTCTATCTGGCTGGGTATTATTATCCCGCATCAGCGTCGACATGTTTCCCAATGTAAATATCCCGGTAGTTTCAGTTACCATTGCTTACCCGGGAGCCGGACCTGAAGAAATTGAAAATCTTGTAACAAAACCTGTAGAAGAAGAACTCAGCTCCCTTTCCGGTTTAAAAAGAGTCACCTCTACCAACCAGGAGGGATTCAGTATGATTATTGCCGAATTTTTTCTGGAAACCGATATTAAATGGGCTGAACAGGAAGTACGGACGCGGATATCGCGAGCCAAAAAAAATCTGCCCGACAGCATCAATGAACCGGTTATTCTGCGTTTTGACCCTTCCGATCAACCCGTTGTACGCCTTGCCGTTTTTGCCGACTTGCCTCCGGGTAAACTCTTTGACCTGGCCGACAAAACCATTAAATCCCGAATTGAGCAAATTAATGACGTTGGAGCGGTGCGAATCAGCGGCGGCGTTAAAAGAGAAATCCAGGTTGAGATAGATCGCAATAAATTAAACGATAATTTACTTTCTGTTAGCGGTGTTGGACGTCAGTTGCAAAGTTATGGCTCCAATGTTCCTGTCGGAAAACACGAGACCGGCGACCGGGAAATTTCATACCGGTCTATTGGTCAATTTGAGTCCCTGAAGCAAATTGCAAATTCCATTGTCAGTTTTACGGGGGACTGGGGATCGGGAATTTTGCTAAAGAATATTGGCACAGTTCAAGACGGGACCCAGGACGAAAACAGCATTGGCGAGCTTTGGGCGCCTATTGAGGAAAAATCAACGGAAAAGCCAAAAGGTTTTTTCGCCGGCTTGTTTTCCAAAAAAAAGAAAACCGAAAAAGTCGAGCATGTAAACAAACCAACCCTTTTTCTCGATGTTTTTAAACAATCCGATAAAAATACCGTAAAAGTTGCCGACGGGGTAATACACCAGGTTGCGCAAATTAACCTAACTATAAAAGACAGGGAAGGCCACCCGGCCATTCGAATTGTCAGAGACGGCTCGCACCCCATTCGTTTGAATATTGAAGACGTAACCCAGTCTATTATCATTGGAATTATTCTGGCAGTTCTTGTTGTATATTTATTTCTCGGTAACGTTCGATCCACTTTAATTACCGGGCTGGCGCTTCCGAACAGTATTCTTGGCGCTTTTGTTCTTATTTATTTAATGGATTTTTCCATCAATATAATGACCCTGCTTGCATTGTCCCTCTCGGTAGGTCTTCTGGTAGACGACGCCATTGTGGTTCGAGAAAATATTTTTCGAAAACTTGAGTCGGGCATGAAACCATTTAAAGCTGCCGAAGTTGGAACAACCGAGGTAATGCTTGCGGTCATTGCGACAACACTTACTGTTGTTGCCGTTTTTTTCCCCATTGGATTTTTAAAGGGAATGGTGGGACAGTTTTTCAAGCAATTTGGTTTAACCGTTGTTTTTGCCATGCTGGTTTCGCTCTTTGACGCGCTTGCCGTGGCTCCCCTTTTAAGCGCATATTTTGCAGGTCATGTTGATGAAAAAACAAATTTTGTCATAGAAAAGTTTAAGCAGTTCCAGGACTGGCTGGATAACGTGTATGCAAAAGTTGTCAACATTTCAGTAACCCGCCCATTGTACGTTATCCTTGGCACCTTTCTTGTCGTTGCAATAAGTCTTGGATCGCTGAAGTTTGTAAAAAATACATTTATGCCGCCCAACGACATGGGCGAGTTTATGGTCAACATTCAAATGCCTCCCGGCACCTCGCTCGAAGGGACACATAAAGTAATCGTCGAAATTCGGGATAAAATAAAAAATATTCCTGAAGTAGACATGATTGCCACAACAACCGGAACCTCAGAGGGTCAATCGGATGTGGCAAATCTTGCAGTCACTCTTTTACCATATAAAGAGCGAAGCCGAAATACGACGCAGATCAAGGAAGAAGTGCGAACCGCTCTAAAAGACTATGCCTATGCCAATGCAAGCGTCGGAGATTACAGTCCGGTTGGCGGCGGCATTCGATATCCGTTTAATCTATACATTAAGGGAGAAGATTTAAATCTTGTTGCCGATTACACGCTTAAGCTTGCAGAGCGCCTGAAAAAAATACCGGATATTACAGAAGTAAGCGCCGATTATCGAACCGGAAAGCCGGAATTTCAGGTGAGATTTGATGCTCAAAAAATGCAGGCTTTGGGTGTGGTTCCAGGAACAGCCGGTTCTGAACTTCGATATCATATTGCCGGCGGCGTTGTAGGAAAACTCCACGAGAATGGAGAGGAATACGACATTCGTCTTCGTCTCAAAGAAAGTCAACGAAATTTACAAGCTGCATACAAGGACACAAAAGTGCCTAATATGCAAAATAAAATGATTCCCTTGACCGCTGTCAGCTCGCCCGTGATTTCTACCGGTCCTGACAAAATATTGCGCCAAAACCGGAGCCGTGTAATTTTAATTAATGCCAATGTCGCCAAAGGAGGAGCCATTGGAAATGCTACTTCAAGGGCAAAGGAAATTATTGCAAAAGAATTTCCGCCTCCTGCCGGAGTAGATTATGAATTTGTGGGACAGTCCGAAGATATGCGCGAACTCATGGAGAATATTATGCTTGCATTTGGTCTGGCTCTTTTATTTATTTATCTTGTATTATCCAGTTTGTACGAATCCTTTATTACGCCGGTTACCATTTTATTTGCCATTCCACCTGCAATTTCAGGAGCATTTTTGGGTCTGGCTATTACCGGCGAAATGATGAATATATTCAGCATGATTGGACTGATTCTCCTTATGGGACTGGTGACAAAAAATTCCATTCTTCTTGTGGATTATGCGGTAGAGGGAATTAAATCAGGAATGACTCGCGCTGAAGCCATTGCACATGCCGGTAAAGTCCGACTGCGACCCATCTTGATGACATCATTTGCCATGATTGCCGGAACTTTGCCCCTTGCTCTGGGCATAGGCGAGGTGGCCAAAATGCGAAAATCCATGGGAGTTGCCATCGTTGGCGGGTTAATTGTATCGACATTGATTACCCTGATCGTGGTTCCAGCAATTTTCAGCTATGTAGACAGCTTCCGGGAATGGGTAGAAAAGAAGTTTAGAAGCTCCGATGCAGAGGAAGAACATCTACTCGCGACAGGTCAATTTCCTTCTGGAAATTCCGAAAAAAAACAAATTCCATCTGGTAAAAAAAACAAACCAAAGAACAGATAATCAAGTCTCTACGAACGCTGGTTTACATAGATATCGTGGGCAAGCAAAAAATCAATGGCAATGGTCGTTTGCCCCATTTCAATGATCACGGATGGCTTCTTCTGTATCAGCCGGATAAGCTCTCCGGGCAATATTCCAATTTGGGAAAGCGCATCTACCGGATTCTGAATATAGCGAATTCTGCCTTCAGCTCCAATTTCCATATCCGAAAGCTTGCACAATACGGGTTTTATGGTAAAAATCTTTTTTGCCGATGGATGCGGAATTGTCTTTCCATCGGGAGAAATATCGGGATAGCCCAAAAATGCGCTGATCGCATCCAATATTTCGCTGTCAAGCATATGCTCCATGAAATGAGCGGCTTTGTTAGCATTGTCCGGGGAAATGCCAAAGACATCCACCATCATGCGCTGAGCCAAACGATGCCCGCGCACCAAAAGTTTCGCTTTTTCAAGTCCAATTTCTGTTAATACAATTTCTGTTTTTTCCACGAGGATCAATTTGTCGCCCTCCATTTCGACCAAAATATTTTTCAGAGAATCGGGTTGCTCCTTGCTGAAAAGTTTTCTTAAACTTTCAATGCTTCCCGATTTTTTCTTTTCTCTTTTATCAAATAAAAATTCCAGAATATGGTCTTGCGTTTCGTTGGTTTGCTTGTGATGAAAGGCAAATGTTTTCATGTGCTTTCAATTCCGGGGGGTATATTGGCGCGTCAAGATTTTTCTTTCCTTTTGGCGTTTTGCCAGGCATTTTCCCATTCCTCTGTTGAAGGAAGAATTCCATCATCCAGTTTACTTTTAAACTCTTTTTCCATGTGTAAAAATCTGCTCTGGAATTTTTTGTTTGATTGTTGAAGCGCGTACTCCGGATCAATATGAAAATGTCTTGCAAGCTGCGCCACAACAAAAAGTAAATCGCCAAATTCAAGCGTGGCGCGGCGCTTTTGATCGAGAAGTTTTTTTTCTGTACAATTATGAAAGTCTTCCGGATTTTCAGGAAGTTCCCGCATAAGTTCATCGTACTCCTCGCTGATCTTGTCAAAAAGCTGCTCTGCTCCATCTGGATAACGCCAGTCAAAATTTAATCTCGAAGCCTTTTGCCCCATTCTGCAGGATTTCAATAGCGCTGGTAGATGTTCCGGAATACCTGAAAAAAGCGAGGCTCCCTTTTTTTTCTTGTCCCATTTTTCTTTTCGTTTTAGCGATTCCCAGTTTTCAAGAACCTCGCGTGAGTTCTCAACTCCTTTTTCTTCTCCATAGACATGAGGATGCCGAAACACCAGTTTCTCTACGGTCTTTACAAAAACATCTTCCAGATTAAAATATTTTTTTTCAGATGCCATCTGGGAATGAATCACTACCTGAAACAATAAATCGCCCAATTCTTCTTTAAACTCGCTCCAGGTCTCCGGATCATTACCGGATAGCTCTTCAATTGCCTGCGCGGTTTCGTAAGCTTCCTCGATTAGATTTTCGATTAGACTAACATGTGTTTGTTCGCGATCCCATGGACAACCGCCATCAGGATCGCGCAAATCTGCGGCTAATTTTTGAATGGCGATAAACGGGTTTTCCATGTCGGGAGGATTTTTCATAAATGACTGTTTTTATTTTGAGGATAAAAAGAAAACATTTATTGCAAGGATAAAGATCTACAAAACTTTTCTCACCTTGCCGTCCATCGAGATTTCATATGTACAATTTCTTCCCGCTTTTTTTGCGCTGTACATCGCGCGATCCACAAGATGCATTATTTTATCCACATTTTCATTTTTTTTGATATCGATAATTCCAAAGCTGGCCGCCAAACCGGATTTAAAGGATAGTCTGATATTCTCAATATTTTTCCGGATTCTTTCAGCCAGCAAAGCCGCTTTTTTAATATCCAGATTGGGGCACAGTATGGCAAATTCTTCGCCCCCCACTCTGGCAAAAACATCTTCTGCGCGCAAATTTCGTAAAACGGCTTTGGCAACTTTTTTTAGCGCTTCATCTCCGCGCAAATGACCGAAGGTGTCGTTGATTATCTTGAAATGATCCATGTCAAACATGATTAATGATAAAGGCATTTTTCCTCGCCTTGACCTGGATATTTCCACAGGAATCGTTTCGTAGAAAAAACGACGGTTATAAAGACCGGTAAGGTAGTCCCTGGAAACCTGATCTTTTAGTTTCTTTTCCAGATTCTTTCTGTGCACAATTTCTGATTGCAGGTTTGCAATAGATTCCTGTTCCTTTTTGTGGGTTAAAAAGTGTACCCGTTTGTTTTTGTTGAGCTCCCGAAATGTAACCCAACCAAATACATTGGCCGCCAGAAGATAGGTTACTGCCTCAGAAATAAAATGAATAGAGGCATTATTATAAATAATCAGCGGCAACAGGAAAGCAAAGGAGGTATAGACCGAAGAAGCAATACACAAACTAAAACGCTGCGATAGAAATATAGATAAAGCCATGACGATGAGCATTCCAGTAATAATAAATGAATACGTTGGATACGGAATATAATGAAACATTATGGCGCTAATGGTTGTGTACAGAAAGGAAAATAAAAATAGCAGGTTTTGCAATTGCCGGGGGTTCTGAAAATACTTCATGATTAATAAACCAGACATGCATATAAAGGCCAGGATCAAACGAAACAAGGCAGCCTCGAAAAATACCGCTGTTTTAAAACTAAAAAAATCTGTAATGCAAAATATTAACGTAATCCATATAGCGGTAACGAGATTTTTTCGGAGCAGAGCATTTCTTTCATGCGAAGACAAGCGCAAATATTCATTTTCAAGACCCGGGTCTGCAAATTCCCGGCCAGCAAACGTAAATATTGCGGACTTCATATTTTTTTCTTTTTTTCTCATCAGTTTATTATATGGCAGACAACAGCCTCTCTTTAAAGTTTGGACATGAACTAAAAATTCAGTCGAAATAATTTTAATTAGCGCAGTTTTGGGGCGCTTCGCGCCCCAAAACTGAGCATTTTACTACATTTTGACATGGATATGAAGTTTCTGCCTGTATCCCCCGTTATTGTATGCAATTTTAAAAACATAACAATATTGTCCGGTTTCGCCAACTCATTTTTATTTTTTTACAAAAGGAACAAAAATTACCGGCAGGATATTTTTCCGGTAAATACTGCCATTGTCTCTTTTAGTTATCAGGGCGAGATTTTGGCCTCCCTGAAAAGAATTCTGGAGAGGAATAATCATTTTCCCTTCAGGAGCCAATTGTTCGATGAGGGCATCCGGAACAGCATCTGCGGCAGCCGCCACAGATATGGCCTGAAATGGCGCTTTTTCTTTAAATCCACCATGGCCATCTCGTATATAAACCTGTACATTGGAATAAGGCTGCAAATTTTTTGCTGCCAGAGCGGCCAATTCAGGAATGACCTCAACGGTAATAACTTCGTGGCAAAGCCTGGATAAAACAGCAGCATGATATCCACAACCGGTTCCAATTTCAAGAACGCGGTCAGATTTTTTTAACTCCAAAGCCTGGCACATCAAGGCAACGATAAAAGGTTGCGAAATGGTCTGCCCTGCCCCTATACTCTGTGCCGAATCATCGTATGAAAATTTTTTCTGCGAATCCGGTACAAATTCATGGCGGGGGACTTCCATCATGGATTTTAAAACATTTTCTGAAAAATGAGTTATTCCTGTATACGCTGACGATTCTTTTGCATGGCGCTGGATCTCTGAAATCATCGCCAACCGGTCTGCTTCAAAATCCATGTTCATTCTCCGGACACAATACAGCTTGATTCTGATTGTCCATTCAATATTTTATATATGGAGAGCTGCGCAGCAAGGACTATAGCTTGGGCATGAACTCGATATTCGGTCAGAATGTATTAAAATGCCTGGTTTTGCATAAGGGGGCAAGTTTGCCCCCCCGCTTCAACCGCCGGATATTACTGGTGGGGCTGTTTTTAGACAGCCCATGCGGAAATGAACCGTCGGTTTGCGCTGCCCCCTGACATACGCACAACCTTTTTCTTTTGGAGAGGTAGCCGACAAGATTACAGAATTGAAAAGTAAATTAAAGTCCCAGTTGGGTTTTCCACTCATTTATATGCGCTTTCGCATAATCGTACCCTGCCTGCACTATGCGATCAAAATCCTTCCATCCAAAAATGCTAAAATGGCCTACCGGCAATTCGATAAAAAGATCGACTTCCTTTTGAGTCAGATAAGCCATGGCCAGCGAGTTCACCATCGTTGCGCGCATAATTAAATTCCCCATGGCAGGAATATCTTTCTTGCGAAAACGGGGATTAATTTTCATTTTTAGTACCTGTAAAACAGATGGCGCAACTCCTTCCCTTCTTTCGTCAAAAACTTCCGAAAAAATCTGGTCTCTCTCTTTTCTGTCGCCCGCATCAAGACTTACCGCAATGCGTAACCCGGCGCCCATGTCTTTTAGCACAGAACCCGGTATGTTATCCAGAAGAGCCCCGTCCACATAAACCGAACCGTCGCTATATAACGGTGGCATGATTCCCGGCAAAGATGTACTTGCCCGGATCGCTTTCCATAAATCGCTTTTTAAGAAAACCTTTTTTTCTGCAAGCGTTAAATTTGTGGCTACCGCAAAATAGGGGATCCACATATCTTCAATTTTTTTATCGCCCACTACTTTTTGAATTGCCGACGTATACTTGCCTCCCCGTATTAAAGACACGAGAGGAAACGTATAATCATTTAAATTGTTTTGATCCGCCATAATTTTTCTGGCTATAGCTTCTATTTTATCCACATCGTAACCCAGACCAAATAGTGCGCCCATAATAGAACCGGCGCTGGTTCCTCCGATAATATCAATGGGAATGCCTTCTTCGAGAAAAGCCCTGATTAAGCCAATGTGGGCAAATCCTTTTGCGCCGCCTCCTCCAAGCGCCAGACCAATCGAGCGGCTCATAAAACTTCTGGCCAACCGCGCAAAATCATTATCATTAAACATTCGTATATGATGGCAGTACGAAACTTTTCTTCGGGACAGCTTTAAAGCGGTGCCAACGGGCTCCATTCCGGGTACGTCATAAAGTAAAATCAGTTCGGTATCAGGCGACGTGTCGGTTTGATCTGCGTATAAGTACCGGATTTCCACAGGATACAACGACTCAACACATTTATGATCCGCAATCAGATAAATTTTGTCGGTATGTTTCAAGGATGTTTCAGTCCACAATTTATCTTTCGGGTCGGCAATAATCAAAACCATGTCATAAGAGTCTTCCAGTTGATAAAACCAGGCAAACAAATCGGCTATGTCATAAATCATATTTTCCGGAGCGGTTACTTTATTTTTTTGAGCAACATGATGTTCGTAAAAGGATTTTTTATCCGCATAGTATACCGACTTCCCTTTTTCAATATACGCTAACAATTTACGGGAAAATTCGCTATACGGTAAATCATCATACAAAGGAAGCAAAGTAACTACTTTAATATTTCTTTTTTTGCGCCTGTTCCCCGTTTCTCCCTTTAAACGCAAAGCAATCGTGCGGGTAATATTGAGCATTCCCGAAGGATTTTTGGATATCAACCCTTCAAAAACCTCCGTTGAAAATCGAACCAGCTCACAGCCTCGCGTAGCAAATACACTTGCAGACCTGCTTTCACCCGTAAGCAAGGCCATTTCTCCGATAATATCGCCGCGAGAGAAGTCTCCCTCGGCCACAATTTCGCCTGTCGGATTTTTTATAAAATAGCGCAGACGGCCATTTACAACGATGTACATGGAATCTCCCGGATCTCCCTGCATTATTAGCGGCTCTCCACCCGGTAAAAACAACCATTGCATATTTGGTTCAAGAGCAGTTAGAGTTTCCGTCCCCAGGCTGGCCATGAGCTCCACAGATGATAGAAATTTCCGAAGCTTCTCGGCTCCGTTGTGATCACGGCGCCTTCTCCCACACAGTCTCCCGATCCAATTTCGCCTGCTTTCTTGACAGACCTATCCGCGCCCTGCACGAAAACATCCAGTTTTCCGGCGACTACAATATAGAGCTTGTCGCCTGCTTCTCCCTGCTTCATGATCTCAAAACCATCAGGGATCGCCTCAGGGAAAAGTTTTTCGGCAATTTTTGACAAAGCGGAATCGCCAATATCCCGAAACAAAACAGCATTTTTCCTGATAAAATTCCCAATTATTAAATTTTCTTTTTCTGATTTGGATTTTTTCATTTCAATGCCTGCTGGATTTAGTTAATGAATATTTATCGGCCAACTTTAAATCGTAAACAATTGTTTTTCCTCCATTTTCGGCTTTTCGCCTGAGAGCAACCTGATAGACATGCTTATGAAGCCAGTCACAATTGTCACCGGCGCGACAGGCGCCATTGGAAAAGCCATTGCGCGACAAATGGCAGAAAATGGATATGAAGTCATTATGATCTGCCGGAACGCGCAAAAAGCTGAGGCGGCCAGAAAAGAAATTATACAAACTACAAAAAATCAAAATGTATTTGTTGAAATTGCCGATTTATCGAGACTATCCGGGATAAAATCCCTTGCCGCGCGAATGCAAGCTCCGGTGTTCTCCCTGATCAACAATGCTGCGGCAACTCCCATGTCCCGCGAAGAAACTGCCGATGGAATTTAAATGCAGTTTGCGGCTAACGTACTGAACTACTTTTGGATGAGCCTGGCTTTTCGCCCCCATTTAAAAAAAACAGCCTCGGACAATCGTAGCGCAAGAATTGTCAATGTGGCCAGTTTCTGGGCCG
>Ga0224495_10000881_pt1 | contig 22615 bp, 20 predicted proteins | sample SF_Jul11_sed_USG_FD_168128 | JGI IMG/M metagenome (GOLD analysis project Ga0224495, IMG submission 168128) | Sediment microbial communities from San Francisco Bay, California, United States - SF_Jul11_sed_USGS_4_1 | ecosystem: Environmental > Aquatic > Marine > Sediment | place: USA: California...
TTTCTTCGAAGGAAAAGGCATTACTTCCATGTCCCAAGCTCTGTATCTGAAAAACACACATTCCTTTGCCATGGGCAAGGATTTAATCTTAGAAGGATATCTGTGATGTTTACAGGAATCATCCATCACATAGGATTCTTTAAAGAATATAGACTTGGCAAACAGGAAATGGCTTTGGAGGCCCCTGAATTGTTCGCCCGACTAGAAAGAGGAGAGAGCCTGGCTGTCAACGGAGTGTGCCTAAGCTTGGTCCGAAAGGAAAAAAACGCCCTTTTCTTCAACCTCTCCAAAGAGACTTTGAGCCGGACAAATTTGGGTTCGCTACGAAGAGGGGACAAGTTAAATCTTGAGCTCTCTCTCGCGCTTTCTTCTCCACTCAGCGGCCATCTTGTCACCGGACATATTGATTCTACCGGAAAGGTGTTGAATATTCGCAAGAGAGGTTCCGGGAAAAGGATGGGCATCTCCTTTCCAAGGGACCTCAAGCCGTATTTCATCCCAAAGGGCTCTGTGGCAATAAATGGTGTCAGCCTGACCATCGCAGAACTCAAGTCTGCCTCATTCGAGGTAGAACTCATACCCATCACCTTGGATAAGTCAAACTTGGGTCATCTGAAACCAGGGGATAAGGTGAATATCGAATGTGACATAATCGGGAAATACGTGTATAATTGGATATCAACGGAAAAGAACTGAAACCAGTACAGGCACAACAAAATGGAAAAGACAAAAGGAAAAGTCCCTACCGAGCAAGCTATTAAAGCGGTCAAAGAAGGAAGACTCATAATCATCATCGATGATGAGGACAGAGAGAATGAAGGCGACCTTATGGTTGCCGCAGAAAAAGTCACTCCAGATATCATCAATTTCATGGCCAAACACGGACGCGGCCTCATCTGTCTGCCACTAACAAGACAAAGGCTTGAAGAGCTGGCCCTTCCCCTTATGGTCATGGATAACACAGCTAGTTTTAAGACGGCCTTTACTGTTTCGATAGACTCAAAAAAAGGAGTCACCACAGGGATATCCGCGCATGACCGGGCTCAAACCGTGCTTGTGGCTGTCGATCCCAAGACAAAACCTAAAGATCTCGCCAGACCCGGACACATCTTTCCCCTTCAAGCAAAGGACGGAGGTGTACTCGAGAGAGCAGGTCAAACCGAAGCCGCTGTAGACATGTCAAGGTTGGCTGGACTGAGTCCTGCGGGAGTCATCTGCGAAATCATGAATGAAGACGGAACCATGGCCCGGATGCCCGAGCTCGAAAAGTTCTCACAAACTTATGACATCCCAATATTGACCATCGCTGACCTCATCAAATACCGCATGCAGACCGAATGTCTGGTAAAAAAACTGGAAGAGGTGGATCTTCCCACAAAAAATGGCGACTTCCGATTGATGATTTTTGAAGACTCCATACACAGGGAAAACCATATCGCCATGGTAAAGGGAGAGATCAAGAAAGACGAACCCATCCTTGTCAGGGCCCATTCCCAATGTCTGACAGGAGACACGTTTGGTTCAAGCCGTTGTGATTGTGGAGACCAACTCCGGCAATCCATGGAGATTGTCAACAAAGAAGGAAAGGGCATCATTCTGTATATCATCAATCAAGAAGGTAGAGGCATCGGCCTGGTCAACAAGATAAAAGCCTACGCCATGCAGGATAAAGGCCTGGATACCGTGGAAGCTAACCAGAAGCTCGGATTCAAACCTGACCAACGGGACTACGGAATCGGGGCCCAAATTTTGGTTTCCTTGGGCGTGAACAAGATTCGTCTGATAACAAATAATCCCCGTAAATTTATCGGCCTTGCAGGTTACGGCCTCGAGATCGTCGAACGTGTTCCTATCGAAATCCCTCCGAGTAAATCCAACATCAATTATCTGAAGACCAAAAAGGAAAAGATGGGCCATATTCTTGAAATGGTCTAAAAAATAGATTACTTGAGCTCAAAAAGGGTTTGCGGATCTAATGGTTGACAAAAAGACGGGATATCTATTCCCAGAGATAGAAACAGCGCCAAAGCAGACCAAGAGGAGAAAACCAAGAAAAGAATCCCTTTCCCAAGAAGCACTGAAAAAGATCCAGACCACCAAAGAAAAACAGATAAGGCTCAAAATCATACAGGGAATCGCCAAATCCGATGTTATTTGGGCCAACGAAGTTTTGATTCAGGCCCTCGAAGACCCAAGTGAGGATATCAGAGACTTTATAATCAAAGAGCTGGGAAACAAAGAAAAACTTGATCTCAAACTTCTCTATAAGAGGATCAATAAATCTCCATGGTATGTCAAAACCGGATGTCTCAGAGTTCTTGGCTTGAAAAAAAATGTTTCATCTGTCAAACATATTGAGAGCTTGATAAACAATCCCAACATCGAGGTTCGCCGAACCCTGGCCAAAGTTCTGGGTGAAATCGGAGGGAAAAGCGTCCTTTCTCTCCTGACTCAGCTTACAAAAGACAAAAGCGCTTTTGTGCGGGCTTCGGCCGAGAAATCCCTCCTTAAAACCAGCCAGGCGAAGTTCAGCTGAGCTATTCTCTGTCCTGTAGAATAAAGGTCACGGGCCCATCATTTATTATCCGGACATCCATCAATGCTGCGAAAATTCCAGTTTCAACCTTCAATCCTGACTCTCTGATTTGGTCAACAAAATAACGAAACAGATGCTCAGCTTGGACCGGTTCCTCCGCCCTGTCAAAACTGGGTCTTCTTCCTTTTTTCACCGACCCAGCCAACGTAAACTGGGAAATAGCCAAGACCTCACCATGAACATCGAGAAGCGACCTGTTCATCTTTCCCTGATCATCAGGAAAAATGCGTAGCTCCACAGTCTTTCTTGCTAAGTGCCGTGCACCTTCCTCCTTATCACCCTTTTCAATTCCCACGAAAAGACAGACTCCCTCTCCAATCTTCCCCACAACATCATCCTGGACAGAAACAGAAGCCTCCCTGACCCGCTGCAGGACAATTCTCATTACGACTCCTTATCTTTTTAGAATTTTTTCTCTTGAGAATGCATCTCTCAAGCTTTTTAAATCACGATGTCCGAAGATCAAGCTCAACAGAATATAGACAGCTATCCCGATGGCAATGGCAGCAGCCAAAACGCCGAGTTTTTGTACAAAGACCAATCGATCCAAGTCAATATGTCTGATAAAAGACCATACCAACAATCCCATCCCGGCTGCAGCGAGAGCAGATTTTAAGGCCGCTGTTATGATTTTCCTCTTCTTGACTCTTCCGATCTTCCTCTCCAATAGATAGAAAAGCACAACAAAATTAAAAACAGATGCGAGGGACAAGGCTAAAGCGATTCCGCCTACCTGAAGCGGATTCATCAACAGGAAAGAAAGCGAAATGTACACCACCATGACAAAGGATGCGACGATGACGGGTGTTTTTATATCTTTGAGGGAATAAAAGGCAGGGGCCATGATTCTTACCCCAGAAATAAAGGGAATCCCCAAAGCAAAGAAGAACAAACAGGATGCGCTCATGGCTGTCGATTGTTCGTTGAATTCTCCCCTTTGGAAGAGGACCTGAATGATTGGACGATTCAGGATCAAAAGCCCAACCATGGCAGGAAAGGTGACCATAAAGATCAGTCTAAAGGCGTAGACCAACGTTTTTTTCATTCCCTCTATGTCCTGGCTTGCAGCCAGGTCTGAAAATGTGGGGAGCAAAGCTATAGAGAGAGCAATCGAAAACAAACCGAGTGTCAGTTCCTGGATTCTTGCTGCATAATAGAGCGAGGAGACGCTTCCCTCCTCAAGCAGAGAGGCGATCATGCGGCTTATGGCAAAGTTTATCTGATAGAGACCGGCCCCAAATATTCCTGGGACCATAAGCTTTCCCACTTTGCGCACGGCAGGATGTCTGAAGGAAAGCATGGGCTTGAAATGCATGCCTTGACGCAACAGAAAAGGAAGTTGGAACGCCAATTGAAAGACTCCACCTACCACAACTCCTGCAGCAAACACATACGAAGGCTCATCGGCTCCAGCGGCAAAAATCACAGCCAAAGTGATGATCGAGAGGTTAAAAAGAACAGGCGTAAAGGCGGGAACAAAAAATTTATGGAAGGAATTCAAGATAGCCATGGCTAGAGCGGCTAAGCTGATCAGAAAAATATAGGGAAACATGATGCGCGTTAAAACGATAGTCAAATCCCATTTTCCAGCTATATCTTTAAACCCGATGGATATGATCCTCACAAGCAGGGGAGAAAAGATGATGCCCAGAACAGTTATCAAGGCCAAGATTAAAGTCAGATCAAAAAAGAAGAAGTGCGCAAATTTCCAGAGCTCTTCCTTTGTTTTTTCCTTCTTCTGCTGGGTAAAGATAGGGACAAAAGCCGCTGTCATAGCTCCTTCACCGGTCAATCGTCTTAGCAGGTTGGGGATGGTGTAAGCAATGGTGAAGGCATCCATCCCTCGTCCTGTACCCATGTAGTAGGCTTGAATCAAATCCCGAATAAAACCAAAAATCCGGCTGAGGAACGTGGGAGCCGACACAGCCAGAGTGGACCGAACGAGTCTGCGATTCTGCTCCTTTTGCTCTATCATGGTTGACTTAAATCCAAAGATATCTTATCATACTCACTCATTCGAGGAGAAAGAAATGGCTCAGCACAAGTCAGCAATACGTCAGGGGAGGCGTTCCCTCACACGAAATGCAATCAACAAAAGAAATAAAACAATCCTGCGGACACACATAAAAAAAATAAGAACAGCTATCGAGAACAACGACAAGGAAGAGGCAGATAGACTTCTCCCTCTGACCTTTTCCATCATAGATAAATCAGTAAAAAAGGGCACCATCCATAAAAAAACAGGTCGCAGGTATAAATCCCGGTTAAGCCACCAGCTGGAAATGATCAATCCCTCTGCTCCTAAATAGTCTTAGCGCCCCGCCTCAGCTGACAATAATCAAATAGGAATCCCTCCAACAACGTTTGTGCAGAAAGGTCCGACGTCTTTATTTTCAAGTCGATCTCCTCCAGCTTATTCAGAAGAAATTTCAAGGCTTTCATCGAAATTATATCCACCAAAGCAAAGAATTCCTTGAATTTGGTGGTGTAGAAATCTCCAAACCTCTCCTGGATTTGCGGCCTTAGTTCTCTGAAAATGGCTTTTTTATCCATCTCCTTTTCTTTAAGCCAAAGCTTAGCTAAAAAAATATCCCGAAAAAATTTAACCGTTATACCTAAAACGTACTCAGGCCTCATGCCTTCTTTAAACAGATTATCCAAGACCAACAGGCCTTTCTCAAAATCAGCCCTCTCCAAACTGTCCGTAATCTCCCATTCATAAAAAGATTTAACCCACCCAGAAACAGAATTGACATCATCCAATTCGATTATTCTCTTCTCTCCAACAAAGGCGGTAATCTTTTCAAACTCGTGGCGTATTCGGGCAAGATTGTTTCCTGTCAGCTCTTCCAGCCGTGCCATGGCCTCATGGGTGGCTATCTTTCCTAAAGAGGACAGCTTCCTTTCCATCCACGAAGACAGAGCCCTGTCCTTAAGGGGTTTTAACTCTTTCACAAACACCATAGAGGAAGGAAGGGAAGAGAAGAGTCTGAATAACGGGGCTCCTCTTCTCAGTCTCGTAGGATAAATGACAACAAGAACTGTTTGGGAGGATGGTGAAGAAAAATAGTCTTTTATTATCTTTTCTTCTGTTGACGACAGTTTTTCACCTTTCCCCAAAGGGATGTTCACCACAATGAGCCGGCATGAGGAAAAAAAGAAAGGAACAGTCCGGGCAAGATCCATAATCTCTAACCAAGAATGATCCTCCAGATCGAATTTTTCGATGTTGTAGTCCTGATCTCCGGGAGAAATCAGCACTCTTTTAAGCTCTCCGAGAAATTCTTCGGCGAGAAAGGATTCCTCCCCATAAAGAAAATAACAGGGATGAAGAGCCTTTTCGTCAATCTCTTTTTTTAGGAGGAAGCTGTACACTCTCTCTAGAATCCTTCCAAAATGGCCACGACAAGACTTCTGGCAAATTTCTCGGCAATCTCGTTGATGGCTTCTGATTCCACAGACTCAAAATCTGAGCCTTCCGGCACCTCGTACTCGCCCTGATAGACGAATGAAGGGTTGGAAAAAAGAACCTTTTTTTCAACCGCATCTCTGAGTATGACCTTGGCCATGATGGTGATGCTGTAGCGATCAGCTGTGGCGCCTTCCCCAAATGCGATGGGAGTGGCTCTGAACACGATAATCTCTCCGATTAAAATGGCATCCGCGGCATCCATTTCTCCAGTTATTTCGACCTTTCCCCGAGCAACCATCTCATCGATCACCCTTTGTGTGAGTTTCAGATCCAGCTCAAAACGCGTTGTTCGGTTGGCAAACATAGGAATATTCATGACTTTGATATGAGAGGGAAGAGAGCTTCCTGTCCCGCGAAGATGGTAGCCACAATGGAGGATTATCAGACACACAAGAAAAAGTAGACTATTTTTTTTCATACAGCCCCCATGAAATTAGAGAACGATATTGATCAGTTTATTCTTGATGTAAATCACTCTTTTCACTTTCTGATCGCCTATGATTTTTTTGATCCTGTCTAAACCCAATGCTGCTTCTTTGAGCTGACCTTCCTCTGAGTCCCGTTCGGTTTCGAATCTGTCCCTCAACTTGCCGTTGACTTGTACAACAATGGTTATTTTTTCTTCTTTGGCCAGTTCTGGATCATACGAAGGCCACGGGTTCCTCGCAAGAAAAGTTTTGTGCCCCATTCTTTCCCAGACCTCCTCACACATGTGAGGAGCGAAAGGGGAAAGGAGAAGAGTCATCGTTTCCAAAGCTTCCTTCAAAAGCCTCTGTCCTTCATCCTTTTGTCTGAGTTTCTCTCTCTCTGCCTTTATGAGGTTGAAGAATTCCATTATCGAGCTTATTGCAGTGTTCAGATGATACCTTTTCTCGATATCCTCGGTGACCTTTTTTATCGTCTGGTGCATTTTAATCTTAACTCTGTGATTCAATTTTAGTTCCAAAGAAGCTGGGAACAGGGATGGAGACTCTCCTTTAAAAAGGTCCAGGTTCTCTTGAAAAAACGTCCAGACACGATTCAGGAATCGGAAGCAACCTTCAATCCCCTTTTCATTCCAGGCAAACTCCTTCTCTGGAGGAGAAGCAAAAAGTATGAAAAGCCTTAAAGTGTCGGCTCCATATTCCTCTACCATCTCATCGGGATCCACAACATTCCCCTTTGATTTAGACATCTTCGCTCCGTCTTTGGTCACCATCCCTTGGGCGAGAAGACGGGGAAAGGGTTCATCTATAGTTGTCAAACCAAAATCTCTAAAAAATTTGCAAAAATATCGCGCATAGATCAGATGGAGAATGGCATGTTCTACTCCTCCAATGTAAAGATCCACAGGCAGCCAATAATCAACAGATTGAGGATTGAAGGGCATCTTTTCTTCATTCGGAGAACAATATCGGAAATGATACCAAGATGAATCGAAAAATGTATCCATAGTATCTGTCTCTCGATGAGCCTCTTCTCCACATTTTGGACAGGTGGTCTTGACAAAGCTCTCAGCTTTCGCCAAAGGCGACCCTTCCTCCCCTTTGAATTCCACATCAGGGGGAAGGGTTACAGGCAGATCTTCATAAGGGACCCCAACAATCCCACATTTCTTGCAGTAGAGGATGGGAATTGGGGTTCCCCAGTATCGCTGGCGGGAAATGCCCCAATCACGGAGTCGATAGAGCGTGCTTTTTCTTCCAAACCCCTTCTCCTCAGCAAAACTGACCATCTGTTCTGAGGCATCATCGGAGGAAAGTCCCGAAAAATCGTCAGAATTGATCACAACTCCTTTTCCTTCAAAAGCTTCTTCCAACTCTATAGAAGGAGATTCGCTCTCAGGAACGACGACAACTTTGATAGGCAAAGAATACTTTTTGGCAAATTCAAAATCCCTCTGGTCATGAGCAGGCACGGCCATGATCGCGCCAGTCCCGTATTCCATCAAAACATAGTTGGCCACCCAAATCGGAATTTCATCTCCTGTGTAGGGATTTATAACCCTTTTTTCCGTATCGATCCCCTCCTTTTCTATTTCCTCCGGATCCTTGCGAAACCGCTGCTCGTTAATATTTCTTTCTATCCACTCCTCCAATTTCTCTCTTTGAGGAGAGTCCGCAATCAATTCCTGAGTTAAAGGATGTTCAGGGGACAGCGCCATAAAGGTCGCTCCAAAAATCGTATCCACTCTGGTCGTAAAAATTTCAATGCTTTGACTGAAACCCACGATAGGGAAGATTATATGGCCTCCGGTGCTTTTCCCTATCCAGTTTTTCTGCATCAAGAGGACATGTTCTGGCCATTTTTCCAATGATTCATGTCCCGAAAGGAGTTCCTCGGCATAATCTGTTATTCTCAAAAACCACTGCTCCATCTCCTTTTGCTTCACGATAGAGTCGCAGCGCCAGCATTTCTCTCCGACCACCTGTTCGTTGGCCAAAACGGTCTGGCAGGAAGGGCACCAGTTGATCCAACTCTTTTTCCTATAGGCCAATCCTCGGTCAAACATCTTGAGAAAGATCCACTGGTTCCATTTGTAGTATTCGGGAAGACAGGTGTTGACTTCCCTTGACCAATCGTAACTGAATCCCAGCCTTTTGAGCTGTTTTTTCATATGAGAGATATTATCCAGAGTCCATTTTTGGGGATGGATTCCCTGTGTGATGGCTGCGTTCTCTGCAGGCATACCCAGAGCATCCCACCCTATGGGATGAAGAACGTTAAATCCCCTCATCATCATGTATCGGGCAATCACATCTCCTATGGTGTAATTGCGAACTTGTCCCATATGTATACGGCCCGATGGATAAGGATACATTTCCAAACAGTAAAACTTTGTCTTCTGGGAATCCTCACGATACGTGAACATCTCTGTTTCGTCCCAGATCTTTTGCCACTTTTTCTCGATTCGATCGAACGTATATTCGTCAGTCATCGTATCCTCTGTTCTCATGTCTTCATCAAACCTGACCTTCTCCTGCCTTTTCTCCTGATTCCCCACACTTTGTTTTGTTGGATTCTTTGAGGGAGAGAAGCGGAGGAGATACAAACGCTCAATCCTAAATATTAGATTTCTCCCTGCCAAAAGTCAATACATGGGAAGCTACGAGGGAGGAAGGTTGAGGGTGAAGATACCCCTCGAGGACTGAGCGGGCATGGTTTCTCTCCCATAGGGAGAGAAGAGCGAAGGACGAGTGGGAGTTGATTTTCCTCGCAGGGGAAAATCAACGTGTTCTGAATCCTCTGCCTTCATCCCAGCTAAAGCTTGACAGGGAAGAGCCAAATGAAAAAGAATAGAAAAAGTATTCAATCAGGTTAAGCTATGGCGATTCTAGAGGTCATGAATCTCTCCGCCGGTTATGGGAACGGAGAGGTCATTCACAACATATCTTTTTCACTCAACAGGGGAGAATTTCTATCTATACTCGGTCGCAACGGGTCAGGCAAAACTACACTGATAAAAGCCCTACAAGGGCTCCTTAAAAATTCCACAGGCGAAGTTAAAGTCAACGAGAAGAATATATTTTCCCTAAAATCCAGAGATGTGGCTAAGAAAATCGCTTATGTTCCTCAGTTGTTTACGCTATCGTTTGATTTCAACGTAGAGGAAATCATCCTGATGGGGAGATATGTCCACCAGGGAAAATTTGCCAGAGCAACGACCGACGATAAGACGATTATCGAAGAAATCATGAAACTGACTGAGATCTCTCATTTAAGGGAGAAGAATATCGCCCATCTCAGCGGGGGCGAGAGACAGAGAGTCTTCATCGCTCGAGCCTTGGCTCAAGATACGCCCCTCCTCTTTCTTGATGAACCCAGCTCTCATCTTGATATCAGCTACCAAGTCGAAATCTACCACATCCTCAGACGGCTCCAGGAAGAGAAGGGGAAAACCATCCTCGCTGCGGAGCACAACCTCAATCTCGCTATTCCCTATTCTCAGAGGGTCATGTTCTTGAAAAGAGGCCATATTCATGCTCTGGGTTCTCCTCGAGAACTCATCACCAAACAAAACATAAAAGAGGTCTTTCAGGCCGATGTGGATATCAGAGAGCATCTCCATTCAGGTCTTCCCGAGATTTCCCTGACATTCCAAAAACCAGAATCCAGATGAGTCGATACAAAATCTATGCTTTGTCCCTGGCATTAATCCTCGGTGTCGCTTCTGCTAATGACCAAGAAAGAATGATTAAGGATGACCTGGGCTTTCCCCATACATTGGGCTCTTCTCCTCAAAGAATCGTTTCCTTGGCTCCAAACATAACAGAAATACTTTTTGCCCTAGGTCTTGAGGAAGAAATTGTCGGGGTCACCCGCTACTGCAATTACCCCGATCAAACCAGAACAAAGGAAAAAATTGGGGGCATGGTCGACCCGGACCTGGAGAAAATTATATTTCTTCAACCTGACCTTATCATAGCTTTCCGAGGTAACCCTCTTAGGCTTATCTACCGCCTCAGGGACCTCCAGCTTCCTGTCTTTGTCCTAGAGCAGGGCACATCCCTAGAGTCTGTTTTCTCCCTCATCAGGAAGATAGGATTGATCACTCACAGGGAAAACCCTGCGGCAGCTCTTGTGGACTCTCTGCGAAAGGATTACGAAAGAATCCAAGCTTGCCTAGCGAATGTCAAACATATTCCCAGAGTCTATGTCAACATACACGGGAAAGGCCTTTGGACCTGCGGTAAAGACAGTTTCTTGAATGATCTTGTCGTTAAGGCCAAGGGATTGAATATAGCTGCCGAGATCCCAAGGTCCTGGCTGGCTTATAACCGGGAGGAAATCATCCACCAAAATCCTGAGTTTATCATCGTTGTAACTAGGTCACAGAAGGATTTTTCTGAGATTAAGGAATGGATAATCCGAGAGTCTCATCTTGAAAGCGTCCTGGCAGTGAAGAAAGAGAGCATTCATTTTCTCAACGAAGATTTTGTCACCCGGTCAGGCCCTCGAATTTTCATGGCTCTCGAACAGCTTTCTCGCATCCTTCACCCAAATTCTTTTAGGGACTACCAATGAACTTTCAGAAAAAAAGGCTGCAACTCCTTTCAATTCTTCTTCTCCTTCTCGTCGCCGGATTGTATCTTTCAATGATAAAAGGATCCGTTGAAACGAGTTTTACCGACCTTGTGGATTTCCTGATTCATTCCGATCAAACACATGCCAAGATTTTTATCCACCTGCGCCTCTCCCGTGCCCTTTTAGCTTTCCTGGTTGGAGCAAGCCTCTCCCTCTCAGGGGTAATTCTTCAGGGCTACTTCCAAAATCCTATGGCGGGACCATTCGTAGTCGGCGTCTCCTCAGGGGCCTCTTTCGGCGCGGTCCTTGCTCTATTCTTAGGTCTCAACCTTAGCCTGCTTGGCTTCTCAGCACAGAGCCTCTTTGCTTTTGGATCAGGATTCGCCATCGTCTCCTTGGTCTATCTGCTCTCACAAAGGAAGGGTGTCTTCAAGGTAGAGACACTGCTTCTGACAGGAATCGCAGCCGGAGCGCTGGCTTCCTCTCTGACTTCATTCCTGATCTTCTTCAAATCAGAATCGTTCGAACAGGCCATCTTTTGGCTCTTGGGAAGTTTCCAGCTTGCGGATTGGAATCAGATACGAGTGGTCTTTTTCTATCTCCTCTTCTGTTTCTTCCTTTCCCAATGGTTTGCCAAGGATATGAATCTTCTTGTCCTTGGAGATGAAACCGCCCAATCCCTGGGTTGTCCAGTAAACCGTGTTCGTAGAATCTACCTGGCCGTCTCCACACTCCTGGCGGCCTCAGCCGTATCCGTAAGCGGTATCATTGGATTTGTGGGGTTAATCGTTCCTCATTGGGTACGGATACTGATTGGACCAGACCACAGATTTCTCTTTTTTTATTCCTCCCTGGTAGGAGGCATTTTTCTTATGTTCTGCGACCTTCTTGCCAGGACCATTCTCCCTGGTTCTGAACTACCGATCGGCATCATCACTGCGATTGTGGGCGCACCCTTTTTCATCTATCTGCTCAATCAACAGAGATAAGCTCGATGCTTTGGCGCAAGGATGGGCTTCTTTTCCGTTTTCATCATCATGATGAATTGCTAAAATAGGAAAAAATGCAGTTTTTCTTCTTGAAAGACTATCGTGAAAAATACAGATATTTCTCTGCAGAGCCTCTCCGTCAAATACAAATCAAATTTTCCCGCTGGAAAAAAATATGGGAGAAAGCCCGTCAGAAACTCATGCTTCTGCCTCTAAGGATTCTAGTACAAGAACAGGCGTTTGAACAGGTTCTCAAATCAAAGGAAAAAAAGCTCGAGATCCTCTATTCTGGGTGCTGTGCTGAACAGAGAATAAAGCGCCGATTCTTTTTTTATCTTCAACGTCAGAGAACCAAACACATTCTCCTCCTCATCGGGGAAACGTTACTCCTCCCCATTAGCGGACTGGCGGCTCTTCTTCCTGGACCTAATGTCTTCTTCGGTGTCCTCGCACTCTTGATTTTCACACACTGGCAGGCACTTAGAGGAATCAACCGCCTGCTAAAAAAGGAACATGTGTTTAAATCTGCGCCGTCACTGATGGAATGGGAACAGGTCATCGAATCAAAAAGGAAAGAGGAATTCGCTCCCATTCTCAAAAGAATCGCCACAGAGTACAGCCTCAAAAACATCCAAAAAATCCTCTGGAAGTAAAACGGGGACATTCTCTCTAGGAAGCATCTCCATTTCCGTGATAGCTAGTGATGAAGGTATAATCCGAAGCCCATTGTGGGGGGGGTGGGATGGCCTTGGCGAGGATGGAGGGGAACCGGCGCCGCACCACTTGATTAGGCTAGATGTTTCCATAATCACGGAATTAGAGATGCTCACTTCTCTCTATAATCATTTGACAAAATCTGGTTTTTATTCTATCTATTTATTGCAATGCCGCTAACCCTCAACCAATTTTTGCTCCTCGTGATCACACTAGCTGTGGTTGTTGCTGTCACTTTTTTTGTCATTCTCTTTATTCAGCTCCGCAAGACAGCACGAGAGGCAGAGATGACTCTTATCGAGGTAAGAGAACTCGTCGAAAACTTGAAAGAAACGAGCCTCAGTATACAAACAAAGATCGACGATGTGGGTGAATTGGTCGAATCTTCAAAAAAAACAGCCATCAGCATCTCTGAAATCGCCTGGTTCTTGGCCACAAAAATCCTGAGACCTTCATCCAAATACTGGCCCCTTCTTTTTCCTTTGATACGGCTAGGCTGGCGGCAATTCAAAAAACGCAAGGAGGAAAAAAATGTCTGATAAACCCTCAGGTGCTCTGGAAGTCACTCTATCCTTCCTGTTAGGAACAGCCACTGGCTTCATCTTGGGAATCCTGTTTGCTCCAGCAAGTGGAGAAGAAACGAGGAAAAAAATCCAAGAGACAGCAGTGAAAACAGGTGAGAAAGCAAAAGAAAGCTATGACAAAATAGCCAAAGAAGCAGAGAAAGGGATAAAAGTCGTCAGAGAAAAGACCACTGAAGGAATCGACGCTATAAAAGAATTCGTCGAGAAAAAAAAGCTTGAACTCGCTAAAAGACCAGGAGAACCGACCAAAGAGGAAGCAGAAGAAGGCAAATAACCGTCAATTCAAAAACATACATTTTAAGTTCTTGAAGTCAACGTTCCCACCTTAATTGCATCCTTGGTGAAATAAAATGTCTAAAACCGTTATCACAGAAGTCAGGGCCAAAGAAATCCTGGACTCCAGGGGAAATCCAACGGTTAGAACTTGGCTTTCCCTCTCCTCCGGGATTACCGGAAAAAGCTCTGTCCCCTCTGGGGCCTCCACAGGCAAGCATGAAGCCTTGGAGCTGAGGGATGGTGATTCCTCTCGGTATTTGGGAAAGGGTGTTCTGAAGGCAGTATCCCACGTAAAGGATAGGATAGCTCCTGAGATCATCGGATTGGATGCTCTTGCACAAGAGGATATTGACAGACGACTTATCCTCCTGGATGGAACGCCAAACAAGAGTAAGCTTGGCTCCAATGCCATTCTTTCGGTTTCCATGAGCCTCGCCCAGGCTGCCGCCCTAGCCACCCACAGGCCTCTTTATGCTTATTTGGGGAAAAAGGAGGAGTACATCTTGCCTGTCCCTCTAATTAACATCCTCAATGGTGGCTCTCATGCAGACAATAACATGGATATCCAGGAGTTCATGATCGTCCCCTCAGGAGCTCCGAGCTGCTCCGAAGCCATCAGAGCCGGTGCAGAGGTTTTTCATCACCTGGAGACAACTCTCAAAAGCAAGGGTTACAGCACGGCAGTCGGGGATGAAGGCGGATTCGCGCCAAATCTCAGATCCAATGAGGAAGCCCTGGAACTCATCCTGGAAAGCATCCAGAAAGCGGGGTATGCTCCTGGAAAAGACGTGTTTCTCGCTCTGGATGTGGCGGCTTCAGAATTCTACATCGATGGAAAATATGTCTTCAAAAAATCGGATGGTTCACAGAAATCCATGGACCAGATGATCGAATTCTACAAGAGTCTGGCCGAAAGGTACCCTATCATCAGCATAGAAGACGGATTCGACGAGGATGATTGGGAAGGCTGGAAACTGCTAACGAATGAACTGGGAAAAAAGATCCAGCTCGTCGGAGACGACATCTTTGTCACGAACTTGGAAAGGTTCAAGAGGGGTGTGCAGAGCGGGATTGGGAATTCCATTCTCATCAAACTGAACCAAATTGGGACATTGACCGAAACGATGAACACAATCAAGTACGCCCAGGAAAATGGATACACGGCCATCATCTCTCACCGCTCAGGAGAGACCGAAGACACATTTATCGCTGATTTGAGCATTGCCTGTGATGCCGGACAGATCAAGACGGGTTCCCTGTCACGAAGCGAGAGAGTGGCTAAATACAACAGACTCATGGAAATTGAAGAGGAGTTGGGCAGAAAAGGGCATTATGCGGGAGTACAGCCGTTTTCACAATTCATCTCCTAGGCCAGACTCAGGTTTTTCCAAGCATTACCATGACTAAGGATAAAAAACAAAAGCTCGTGACTTCTTCTCAAATCGAGGTCAAACAGGTCTATACGGGAAAAGACCTCCTTGACTTTGATCCCACCGAAGGCCTGGGCTCTCCAGGAGAATTTCCATTCACCAGGGGTATTTATCCTGACATGTACAGGGGAAAGCTGTGGACTATGCGCCAGTATGCTGGTTTTGCAACCGCCGAAGAATCGAACAAAAGATACCGTTTTCTCCTCTCACAAGGCCAGACAGGCTTGAGTGTGGCTTTCGACCTGCCTACTCAGGTCGGTCTAGACTCCGACCACCCTCAAGCACGCGGCGAGGTCGGTAAAGTAGGGGTTGCCATCGACACGCTGCGAGATATAGACATTTTGTTTGCCGATATTCCTCTAGAAAAAGTCAGCGTATCTATGACAATCAATTCCACCGCTGCCATCATTCTCGCTATGTACCTGGCCTTGGCCGAAGCAAGAGGGATCCCCTGGAACAAGCTCAAGGGAACCATACAAAATGACATTCTCAAGGAATACATTGCTCGGGGAACATACATCTATCCTCCTCAGCCCTCAATAAAAATCATAACGGACATTCTGGCCTTTTGCCAAAAAAATGTTCCCCATTGGAACACGATGAGCATAAGCGGTTATCACATCCGCGAAGCAGGCGCCACAGCTGTCCAAGAGCTGGCTTTTACTTTTGCTAATGCCATCGAGTACATCAGAGCTGCGATGGACGCAGGCCTTGACATCGACACATTCGCACCCCGCCTTTCCTTTTTTCTTGCCTCCCATAACAACTTCTTCGAAGAGATCGCCAAGTTTCGTGCCGCCCGTCGGGTATGGGCTAAAATCGTTAAAAACACCTTTGAGGCTAAAAATCCTTTGTCTTGGAGATTCCGGTTCCACACCCAAACAAGCGGAGTAACCCTGGTGGCCCAGGAGCCTGAAAACAATGTGGTCAGGGTAGCCCTTCAGGCCTTATCGGCTGTGCTTGGTGGCACACAATCTCTCCACACCAATTCCTGGGACGAAGCTTTAGCCTTACCCAGCAAAAAAACCGCTCAGATTGCCCTCCGTACCCAGCAGATCATCGCACACGAGAGCGGAGCAGCAGACTGTGTGGATCCCGTGGGTGGATCTTATTTCATAGAGACTTTGACTAACCAAATCGAAGAAAAAGTTCAAGAATACCTGGGGAAGATCGAAGGTCTGGGTGGAATGAAAAAAGCGATCGAAACAGGCTTTGTACAAAAAGAGATCCAAGAGAGTGCATACCACTATCAGAAACAGATAGAAAAAAAGGAGCAGCTCATCATTGCTCTCAACGAATTTTTAACTGAGAATGAAACGACTCCTTTCAACCTTTATTATCCTCCAGAGGAGGTGGAAAAAAACCAGCTCACCCGATTAAAACAGGAAAAGGAGAAGAGGTCAGAAAAAAAGGTTAAGCATCGACTAAACGTGTTGCGAGAGGCTACAGAAGAGGGACGGAATCTTCTGCCTCCCATTATTGACGCTGTGAAAGATATGGCTACTCTCGAAGAAATTGCAACGACCCTTAGAGACGTGTATGGAACATTCCAAGAAAACATAAACATCTAATAAGAGACATTGATGAGCAAGGAAATCCGAGTCCGCATCTTCGCTCTTTTATCCGCTTTTTTCTTATTTTCTACCGCTGGCACAGCCATCGATCCGAAGACGGCCCTCCAAATAGATAACGAAATCAAGAAGCATGAGGCTGAAATCATCAAGATCAGACGCTTTCTTCATATGAATCCAGAGTTAAGCAATCAAGAGGTTGAAACAGCTAAGCTCATTGCAGCAAAGCTCCTTTCTCTTGGATTAGAAGTGAAGACAGATCTAGCAAAAACAGGAGTGACTGGTCTACTGAGAGGGGATGAACAAGGTTTAACCATCGGCCTCAGGGCGGATATGGATGCCCTTCCTATCCAGGAATTGACCAATGTCCCGTTCAAATCCTTAAACCTCGGAGTCATGCATGCCTGCGGCCATGATATCCACATGTCCATTGCTCTGGGCACAGCCATGGTCATGAATTCGCTCAGAGACAAGATCAACGGAAATATCAAATTCATTTTTCAGCCCGCAGAGGAAAGTGTTCCTTCGGAAGAAGAGGGAGGAGCCAAGAGAATGATCCGTGCTGGAGTGCTCGAAGATCCCTCAGTCAAGGCCATCTTCGGACTTCATGTTTGGCCCGAAAACCTTGGGCAGGTCTTTTTCTCTCCGGGTCCAATCATGGCAAGCTCAGATTGGTTTCGCATAACGATCCAAGGAAAAAGTTCTCACGGTGCAAGGCCACACGAGGGAATCGATGCGATTGCCCTTGCCTCCCAGGTCATCGTCAGTCTACAAGCCATCGTAAGCCGGACTGTTGATCCCACCGATCCGGCTGTAGTGACTGTCGGAAAAATCGACGGTGGAACAAAAGCCAACATCATAGCAGAGAAAGTGAGTTTAGAGGGGACGATAAGGACTTTAAGCGAGACAAACAGGAAGAGAATACCTCGATTGATAGAAGATGTGGTTCGTGGCATCACACACTCTTTCGAAGCAACTTACGTCTTTGAGCACCGAAGAGGTGCGCCCCTTTTGTATAATCACCCTGACTTAGCCTCTATACTATCTCCAACCCTTTCCCATGTATTGGGAGATCGGAATGTCAGAGAAATCAAGCCCCAGATGACTACAGAAGATTTTTCTTATTTCTGCCAAAAAATCCCGGGATTTTACCTTCTACTCGGAGTCAAAGACCCTGAGAGTTCGACCATGGCTCCTCTTCACAGCCCTTCGTTCAACCCCGATGAAAGGAGTATTCCCATAGGGATAAAAATCATGTGTCATCTCCTCTTTGATTGTTTTGAACACCAGAGACATATCGGTGAGGCCCCTCGTCAATAATATATGTCATGGCTTTCCCCTTTCTCTTTCTGGCCTTAGGTTTGGCAGCCGGTATTTTTGTCTCTTCCATTTTTTCTGCACCTCTCTCTATATGGCTATGGCCTTTGGTTTTTTCCCTGATCTGTGCCTGGTTTTTCTTCTCTGTCATGAGAAAAACAAAGGCCTCTTTTGTCTGTATTCTTTTGACGACGTTTTTTCTGGGATCAAGTCTGTATACATTCCGCAACGACACATTTGAAAGCAAATCACTGCACACACTATCCAGCGAAGACTACATCGATTTCTACGGAAAACTCTACAAATCCCCTTCCCTAGGTCTGGAGAAAGATTACCTCTACTTGAAGATTGAGAAAGTCATTGACCGGGATAAAGAGATAAAGATAAAAGGTAACCTGAGAGTTTCTATCCCTCACACCAATGACTCTTCTGCTGTGCACAATTTGCACACCCTCGATGAAGTCATGGTTTCCGCCAAACTCTCACCATCGCAAGGATATTTAAATTTCAACACATCCTCGTCGGACCAGTATCTCAAAAGTCAGAATATCCACAAAAGGGCCTTCACAAAAAGCCCTCTTTTGGTCGAAAAATTAAAAAGTGGAAAAAACTTATCTCTCTTCCGAATCATATCCATACTCAGACGAAAACTTCAGATAGGTATTGAAAAGCATTTTTCCGACTCTCGTGCTCACACACTCTCTCCGCAAGGAGCTGTCGTTGAAGCCTTGCTTTTAGGAGAAAGAGGACGAATGAATCCTGAGTTCTCTCAATCCCTTCAGAGAGCAGGCATCTATCACCTCTTTGCTATCTCAGGAGCCCATATCGCCATTATCTCGTTTCTCCTGTTCTCTCTTTTTAGACTCTTGAGGCTCCAAAATCGCATGAACTATGTCCTCTTGATCCTTTTTCTGTCCTTTTTCGCTCTATTGGTAGAGGGAAGGCCTTCTGTTCTGAGAGCCACGATTATGGCATTGGCCTTTCTTATCGGAAAACTGATTTGGCGAAAGGTTAACCTTCTGAACACGCTCTCTATCAGTGCTTTTTTTCTCCTTCTGATCAATCCCCTCAACCTTTTCAGCATTGGTTTTCAGCTGACGTTTGCCGCAACCCTATCCATCATCCTCTTCTTTCCCAAAATCATCAAACACCTTCCAAGGTTCCCTTTGAGAATAAGTGAAATCTTCGCCTTGAGCCTCGCTGCTCAGCTTGGTGTTCTACCATTCATCGCATTGGAATTCAACCGGGTGACTTTTGCCTCTCTTCTTTTGAATTTTGCTGCGATTCCGCTCGTCGGTTTAATCATGGCGTGTGGCTACACTTTTCTGCTCTTATTCTTCATGATCTCGTTTGCGGCTGAAACGCTCTCTCGACTTATCCATATCCTTGTTGATTTCTTGATGGCAATCTCCCATATTCTCGATCCCATCCCCGCCTTGAGCTTTAGGGTGCCTTCTCCTTCTGTTATCATCCTCTCAGGATATTTCCTCTTTCTTGGTCTCACTCTTCTCCCTACAAGAATAAGGAGGCAGAAGCTCATCACGCATCTCTTGTTCATGACGTTTCTCACACTCGTGGTGACGCATCCATTTTCTTCCCATTCCAGAACTCTCAAGCTGACGTTTATCGATATAGGTCAGGGAGATTCCATTCTGGTTGAATTTCCAGGTAGAAAAAAAATGCTGGTCGATGCCGGAGGGATTCCAGAAGAAACCTTTGACATCGGAGAACGGGTTGTCTCTCCCTTTCTCTGGAAAAAAGGCATCAGGAAAATTGATTATCTCGTGCTGACTCATGCCCACCCGGACCACATGAATGGCTTGAAAGCAGTGGCGAGAAATTTCAAGATCAAGGAATATTGGGAGGCTTTCAGTCCCAAAGAAAATGAATCCTATGCCGAACTCAGAAGGCTGCTTTCTAATAAAACCATCAGCAGGAGAATGTTTAGAGGACATGAGGAAAACATCGATGGTGTTAAAATTCAAGTGCTCAATCCAAAACAGGCAGATCCCTTTGTTTTGAGGGTCCACAACGATCATTCTCTTGTGCTCAGGATAATATACGGTCAGACGTCTTTTCTTCTCACCGGCGACATCGGCAAAGCGGTTGAAGAGGAACTAGAAAAATCCTATCCAACCCTTAAAAGTCAAGTATTGAAGTCTCCTCATCATGGAAGCAATTCTTCAAGCTCGAAGGATTTCTTAAAGGCTGTTTCGCCTCAAGTCTTGATCATCTCGGTGGGGAGAGGAAACAGGTATAACCTTCCGGACCAAGCGGTCTTGGACAGGTATGAAGAGATCGGTCTAAATATCTATCGCACCGATCAAATCGGAGCTGTGGAGATTTCCTCCTATGGAAAGAGGATCATTGTTCGCACTGCAGAAGTATCACGTTAAATTTTCTCTCTTCCTAAGATTCCATACGACTAAATAATTGGGGACGTTCCCGATAGGGAGAAGGGACGTCTCCAAAGAATGATTGACAGGATTCCAAGCAATCTCTATGATAAGAAGTGGAAAATGGGACTAAAAAGAATCCTCTATCCGATCTTGCTTCTCCTTTTCTGTGCTTTCTTTCTCTCCTCTCAGAGCTTGGTTGACGTGGCGAAAAAAGAAAAAGAAAGACGGGCAAATTTGAAAGGTAAAAAGAGCATAGTCGTCACCAATGATATCCTTAAGAAAAGGAAGATAGAGCCAGCAATTCTAGTTCAAGGCCAGGAATCCCCGGTTAGGGAGATTCCTACTGTATCCAGGATGCCCAGTCGTCGCTCCCTCGATAACATCTCACCCCAAGCCCCTTCAGACAAAGACCAAACCTCCTTCTATGATGTCAAAAGTCTAGAAGAAAGATGGGAGAGGGCAAACGAATATGTCGCTCTCCTCACCCTAAAAATGAACGCTCTATGGCAAGAATTCTACAGTATGGACGATATGACCCCCAGAGATCACATCCAGCGCCAGATCAGTGAGACGCACCTCAAATTACAGAAAGCCCAAAAAGACGCGGACCAGGCTAAAAAAGAACTGGAAGAAGCACGACAAAAAGGTAAAAAATAGTAATTATCGAAAATAGATAAAAGAAATCTGAATCCCCAATTCTCTCTCATCATTGGAGTTAGGAATCAATTGAGACGGAACGAATGTTTTATCCGTCGCAATAGTCAAGAAGAATTCGTCGCTTTCTCCCAACATCTCTTTGTTGATGGTGTAGGACTTCTCGAAGTAACTTTCTTCAGGAATAAACTCATCTAAAATCCTATCGTTGATCATGAACAGGACTTTTTGATCCTTAAGCACTTCGAGATTTATTCCTCCTTTTATGACGAGAAGTGCATCTCTCTTCGGATTATCGATGATACAATGAGCTTCTTTTGCCGTCCACCGCCACCGTTCAAGAAAGGCCTCTTGGTTGATTTCCAAATCATACCATCCATCCTCATAAATGATTTCAGGTGTATCCAGAGGAGGAGGATAGACTTTAAGCTTTCTCTCTAAAACTTCCTGCTTTGACTTATCTGTCCTGTCATAAGGAGAAAAAAATCCGATGGAGAGTCTCAACGTCTCTTCCCCTTTGAATTCAGGGTCAAACTCATCGATAAACTCAGGAATAAAGATCCGTCTAGAATATGTATACTCCTTACCAGGCTCCCAGTCAGGCACAGGAACCTCGGGGATATGATCATCTTGAAAAAGAAGATTTCTGTTATGCCAAAAATGGACAAAAACATTCATATCTTGTCCCATCTTTTGGAAATCGCTACCCGTCTTCCATTTGTACTGCACATCTGTGATGAGATAATCCGTAAGTTTTTCCTCAGAAAACGTTACCTCAAGGGATATTCCCTGGACCTGGCTTTTCTTCTTACACTGTATAGAGATAATCGTTAAGACCAGGGCTATGAATACGGCAGCTGTTTTTCTCAACATGGTTGTCCTCCTTTCTTTAAAAATCAGAATTATTATATGAAATCGATTTATGGAAGTAAAGACACAGACTTGCAGTGATAGCATTTCCATTCCCGTGATGCGAGAAACATCTCATCCAGTTAGGCAGGGCGACGACGATTCCTGTTAGCTATCGTTGAAATGGATATGCTTCGGCTTACAGTGTGGACCTTTCGACTTCCGCAACAAACCTGAGGCCGTCAATCCGACTTAACCAAGAACTTCTTGAATGTCTCTACGAACCGGTGCTGGTGTTGAACTTTATCGTCTTCCCAGGAAACATGTGTGGGATATTGTTCTCGTTCAGCAATCTATTCAAACGAGGCATGTCTTCTTCGATGATCTTGTTGATCCTCTGGATCAAAACATCGAGCGCCTGTTTCTTCTCCTCGATCTGCTGAAGCTGGCGATCCGATGGGGCAGCCGTGTATCCTCCGATAGCCCTGCCGAGCATGAAGAGCCCTCCTTGGACAGAGAAACGCATCCCACGAAATCCCAACTCTGGATCGCCTACCAGTTTGGTTTTCATTTCCTTCAGCTCTTTGCTCGTCGCCTCAATCTGTTGGGATAAGGACTCAGGCGCATCAGAGACCTTTTTCAGAGTTTTCTGAACCTTGTCCAATTCTTTATTCAAATTCTCGATGGTCTGGCTTGCCGCAGAGACGTATGGATACAGATAATGCAGTTTAATAAGAGCATCATGCTGAGCTTTCAGATC
>Ga0224495_10000882_pt1 | contig 22614 bp, 19 predicted proteins | sample SF_Jul11_sed_USG_FD_168128 | JGI IMG/M metagenome (GOLD analysis project Ga0224495, IMG submission 168128) | Sediment microbial communities from San Francisco Bay, California, United States - SF_Jul11_sed_USGS_4_1 | ecosystem: Environmental > Aquatic > Marine > Sediment | place: USA: California...
TACCGATTTTGCTTTTTACTTCTCGTCCAAAATGCTGATATGGAAACTCCACATAATTTAAATCTTGATTACAGGAGTATATTGAAAGACAAAGAAATCCTGCTGAAATTAAACGAGAAACATAACGCATAAAGCAATATACGCTTTCTGAATGAAACCGTCAAGCAGGAACTAATTTATAATAAATCATGCAATTGGCAAAATAAAACTGCGCAATATTCTCCATGATGACTGATTGATAATAAATGATTGGTTTTAATATCGTTTAACCATATTTCAGGAATAGCGTTTCGAAAATGAGAACTTTTTCTAATCCTTACTTTATTAAAACCTGGATATTGAGAGATCTGTAAAGCCGCATAGGTTCGGCACAGAGAAGATTCATGAGAATATGATGAAGTTATTGATATATTTTTTTCCTGAATTATTTTGCGAATCTCTTTATAACTGATAATCCAGTTTTGAACATTCATCGTTGCTTTTAACTTTACATCTAAAGAAATGTCCTGTGGTGAAACGAACTTTACGTATTGATCAATGAATTTTATCTCAGAGGAGTTAACTGTTTCGCAAAAAATAAAACATGATGCATGAAGATATTTATTGTTCTCTTTAAAATCTACGAAAAAACATACATCTTCGTAATTTACACTGGCAGTATCTGAAGAAACATGAAAACGGCGCGGTGAAAAAATAATATCATTTCTTAGTCTTTTTATACTTTTATATGCTGCTTCTTTTGCTGCCCATAGCTTCCATAAATAACTATTTTGTTTATCAATGGCTAATTGAGTTAAATTCTCAAGTTCGGATTCACAAAAAACCCGTTGTAGAAATTTTTTATTATTTAGAAGGTTAACTGTATCAGGATCGTTAAGATCGACAATATCATTGCCCAGACTGATGACTTGCAAAGTACTCATCTTCCATGTCTTTTAAGGTCATGATGATCTGGGTACTTAAATCACGATGAGCCCTCAGACCGGTATATTCAGTTTTTGGATATATAACTTTAAAAGAAATATTTAAAGTTTCACCCTTTTGAGGAATTTCTGAGTAGTCTTTTTGTCCATCTCCTCTCATGTAAACGCAAATTACTTTTAGGTTAGGTATTTCTGCTGCAAGTTTTCCAACCCCATAACGGATATTTTCTGTATCAATTCTTGCCGTTCTGCTTCTACCGCCTTCAGGAAAATATGTAAAAACCTGAAGTCTCTTCATGAGATAAATGGTTCTCCAGAGAACATGATCATGGTGTTCTTTAGATCCCTTACGGTCAACAGGAATACACTTACTAAGATAAGTTATAATACTTCTTAATCTAGTATTTTTAAAATTTTCAACTGCCGGCACATTCCATGTAAGTTTTCGGTAATTAAAAAAATACCAACTCATAGAGCCAAATGCCCATACAAGAATTACAGAATCAATCATGGTTAAGTGATTAGGACAAATTAGTATTGGCTGACGAGACTTTGTAAGCTCTCGATATGTTTTACGAATTTCTTTTAAATTTCTGACTTTATATTGTAATTTAAAACGTAAGACATAAACAATAGCGCTTCCTAAAGGTAAAATAGCCAAGATACCAAGTACAATTTGAATAAAAAGTTTAAAATAATCTGCATTCAGATATTTTTTATAAAAACTTGTATTTTCATCAATAGACTTACTATATACCATACAATCTATTTCTTAAGTATGCCTTAATATCCTTTTGTTACAATAAAACTTGTATTCTTTAAACAGCATGAATTACTGTAGTCGGTTAGACAACTGTTTTATATGGGGGGTGGTGCCCCCCTCTATTAAATAGGTTTACTCTATTTTTAGCACTCTAGATATTCTAGAATAAGCATTACTAAATTAGTCTATATTCAGAATTCACAATTTCAAAAACTCAGCCTATCTTACCTTTAATTAAATTTACAGCAGCGCCGACTGTTTCTACTTTATCAGCCTCTTCATCTGCAATTTCAATATCAAACTCATCTTCCATTGCCAGAATGATGTCCACCAGTCTTGAAGAATTTACCTGTAAATCAGTAACGATATTGGTTTTATGTTCAATATCTTTTAAACCTGCTTCATTTCGTACATATGGTCCTAATATTTTGACAACCTTATCAAATATTTCTTTTTCGCTCATCTTTTACTCCTTAATATTATTTGTAACTTTACTAAAAACATCCTTAATATATCCAAATAGATTCATCGTTTATAATCTATCAAACTAATTTTGATTTAATAAGTTACGTTTTTTATTTTTTCCACTTTTTAAAAATTAGACATCCATTAACATCACCAAAACCAAAGCTAGCCTTTGCTAATATATTTATATCTGTTTCAATCGTTTGCTGTACAACACTTGCCGCATAGGGTTTTATTTCCTCGTGCAAATCCTCACAATTTATCGACTTATGAATAAATCCATTATAAAGTTGCAATATTGCTCCAACGCTTTCAATACTTCCAGCTGCCCCGAGGCAATGACCGATTAAAGATTTTGTTGAGTTAATATATGGAAACTTGTCTGGACTGACATCAAGAGCTTTTGCCCAGTTGTTTACTTCCCGAGGATCAGCCATCGTACCCGTTAAATGCCCATTTATGTAATCAATATCCTCTGACTTTATTCCGGCATAACCCATAGCAGTTTTAATGCATCTTTGTACAGAAGTAGAATTCGGTGCAGTCATGGATCCGCCCATTCGCTGGCCGCCGCAATTCAATGCACCGCCAATAATTTCTGCATAGATTCTTGCTCCTCTTTTTTCTGCTGATTCAAGTAATTCAAGATATAAAACACCTGCGCCTGACCCTGGAATAAAACCACCGCTAGATGCGCTCATTGGCCGCGATGCTTTCTCTGGTGAATCATTGCTAGAGCTATTTAGTACTTTCATGGCATCGAATCCCCCCCAGATATACGGAGAACTTCCTTCAACCCCACCGGCTAACATCTTATCAGCGTATCCATGCTTAATTTTATAATATGCATCGATGATTGCTTCTGTACCGGTATTGCAAGCGCTACTGTTTGATGTTAATTGATTACCTATAGCCAGAAGTCCGCCAATTTTGGCTGAAACGGAACTGCCCATGGTTTGTTCTACCGCAGTAGACCCCATACGTTTTACTTTTTTTTCATTTACCTTGGGAACAACAAGGTTACCAATTGTATCCATTCCGCCGAGTCCCGCGCCGATGATGGCTCCAGTATCCCAATGAACATTATCATCATCTAATTCAGGTACCTCAAGTCCAGCATCCTTCCATGCATCGATACTGGCAATTCCCGCATAGCGCATTGCTTCGTTCATTGCCAAAAGCGCTTCTGCAGAAAAATATTTTGAAAATATCTCATTTGTCGCAAGCGGTATTCCGCCTACATGACAGGCAAAATTTAGCTCTTGTAATTCACTAATAAACCTGATACCACTTTTCCCGTTTCGTAATGCGCTTGTAAATTCTTCAATCCCATGACCATTTGATGTTATGACCCCAAGTCCAGTTACTACGACTCTTCTATTATCTGACATTTTGCTGTACTCCTACTCCAGATAAAACACCTCTGGCAACCAGTTCTCCTGATTCCAGGCACATTTCGACCTGAGCTTTAAGTTTTTTTCGTCTATAAAACATTTTTTCACTTTTAACAATAACAATACTTCCCGGCATAACGGGTAATGCAAATTCTACTTCACTTTCTGCAAAAAGAGTGATAATGTCATTATTATTCCCTTCTTCAATCATGTGAAGGTATATTCCTAGCGCAACCAGACCGATTTGAGCCATCGTTTCAATAAGAATTACTCCAGGTGTTACGGGATTTCCAGGAAAGTGTCCCTTATAAAAATATTCATCTTCAGTAAAATGGTATTTACCTACTGCATGAGAGTCTGAGAGTTCAATAATTTCATCTACAAAGCGAAACGGTTTTTGTTGCGGTATTTTGCTTAATACTTCATTTCGAATATCTAGTGTTGCCGATTTATCCATACATACCCCCATTAACATGAATTATTGAACCTGTGATGTATGTTCCTGAAGTTGCAAGAAACTTTACAACATCGCCAACTTCTTCCGGTTGTCCCATTCGACCAAGCGGAATTTTTTTAAATATTTCTTTTTGAAGTTCTTCCGGTATTTTTTTAGTCATATCTGTATCAATAAATCCTGGAGCAACTGAGTTTACCAATATATTGTATTGAGCTAACTCTATGGCGGCGACTTTAGTTAAATTATCAATTGCAGCTTTTGTCATACCATAAACAGACTGAGTCGGATTTGGCACGGAACCAATCACACTTGATATATTAATTATACGACCTGATTTTTTACGAATCATAAATCGCGCTATTCTTTTAATCATATACCATGTACCACGTACATTTATATCCATTGTTTTTTGAAAGTCATCCAAATTTGCTGAAAAAATCGGATTATCCAGGGCTATCCCTGCATTATTAACAAGAACATCAACCTGACCATTGTGATCTTTTTTGATCACATCATAAACCGAATCTATCCCTTCCACAGTTGACACATCTCCCTGTATTATAAAACAATTGGGAAGTGAAGCTGCCAACTCTTCAGCCTTTACTTTACTACTATTATAATGAATACCAACCTTAAATCCGGCATCAGAAAGAGACCGACAACAAGCCGCCCCAATTCCTGTACCACCACCTGTAACCAATGCTATTTTTTCTTCCATAAAATTTATTACTACATATTGAGAGTTTGCATCATCACAAAATGTAAACCTCCCGTCAAATGATATTCAACCATATTTAAGATTGTTGAATGATTCCACCGGTTGAATTGGTTCCCTCATGCGGATAATTCGTATAGGCCAAGCCTTTAAACAAACCGGCCTTGGCATCTTTTATTGTATAGATTTGTTCCCCGTCTACAAAGACTTTTCCATCACCAATGGCAAGCGCAACACCCTGCTGTTCCATAATGCTAAATCTGCGTATTGCGATCTCATAACGTACCAGTTTATTTGAAGGTCGAATTTGTCCATTAAATTCAATATCTCTGCAACCGATAGCTCGGCCAGCGCCTGTTGCTCCATTTAAAGAACAATATAAACCCAATAATTGCCATATCGCATCAACGCCTAAACATCCTGGTTGAACAGGATCATTTCTAAAATGAATTTGAAAAAACCATTCATCGATATGAACATCTTTTTCAGCGACCAGAAACCCTTTTGAGCCATTTCTTTTAATTTCTACAACTCGATCTACCATTAAAAATGGCGGTGCCGGTACCTGGGGAAATTCCGGCGGCGGGTCTTCAAGTAAAGTTCCGTAAGCGTGTGCAACGAGATCTTCTTTTTTCAAAGAAGAAGTCTCGAGAAATTCTTTATATTTCATTCAGGAATCCTTTTATATTTATCCGGCTATATGTTCGCCGCCATCAACGCGTATGATGGTACCATTAATCCAGCCAGCTTCGTCTGTCGCCAGAAGCCTGATTACATTTCCAACATCCTCAGGGACAGTCAACCTGCCAAGCGGATTTCTTAAACGAGCATTTGCACTTATATGAAGATTACCCGGTATATGACGCAAAGCCGGTGTATCGGTAACTCCTGCCTGAATTATATTTGAACGTATTCCATAAGGTCCAAATTCAGATGCCATGCTTCGCGACAAGGCTTCCATCGCAACCTTTGCAGCGCCTACGGATGCATACCCACGCCAGGCAATTTCATTACCTTCGCTGGTTAAACCAAACATACGCGCATCAGGCGCAAACAATTTACGTGTAAATACATCTTTTGCCCAGGTGTAATAACTTGTACCCATCGAAAATATTGTATTTGACAAGTCTTCATCATCAGTTAATAAATCGTTGTTATAAATAGCAGGGTCTGCCAAATTTATAAAGGCATCGTTGCCGGCTTCAAACAATTCATTTGCAGCTTTTTTAATAATATCTTCTGAAACACCTGCTTTTTCAGCAAGCAACTGAACTGGAGTTTTTACATCTTTTTTAATAATTGGCGCTAATAATTTTAAATTACCAAACGCAATGGAATGTAGATATACTCGTATTTTACCGTTACCCATTTTTCCGCTTAAATCATCAAGTAGAGTTTTTCTCTCTGCTGCCTCCAAAGCGTTGGTATTATAAGCTTCAAGTTTCACGCCATTTGCTCTAATTTCATCAAAGTCTTTATTTATACGATCCATTGAACCGCGTCGATCACGATGAGCAATACAAATGTTCATGCCGGCTTTACTTAAGCTTTTTGCTGTCGCCAGACCAAACCCGCTGGAACCACCAAGAATCAATGCCCAATAATTTTTATTTTTAAAATCCATACATCCTCCATTCTAATTTATGAACCTGACAGGTTGCCAGATACATTTTTTTATGTTTCCACTTCAAAAGTTTTTTTAGCAGATCGCTCATTTATAATTGCCGGAACATTTACATCAATGGTTGAAAAAAACTTAGATAAAACCTTATTTGGTCCAACCTCATAAATAACTTCAGCAACACCTTTTAATACGCGCATATTTTGAATCCATTGAACAGAACCGCTGATTTGCCGAACAATGTTATCAATAAATTGGTCAGGCTTATGAAAATCCCCTTTAAAATTAGAAAGCACATTTGAGCTATTCTCAGCATTAAATGAAAATTTACCTAAAAAATTTTTAAATTCATCTTCAATGACTCTCATAAGACTACTGTGAAAAGGAGCGCTTACTGGTAAATCAACAATACGCATATCCGGGTATTCTTTTTGTAGTTCACCGGAAGCCTTTTTTACAAACTCGGTTTTTCCGCTGATTACAACCTGCCCCGCCGAATTAAAGTTCGCAATTTCAGCTCCGGCATTTTCTGTAATTTCTTTAAATCTGGTTTGTTCAATATTATCAATAAGAAGAGCCGCCATGGCTCCGACGCCTTCAGGCACTGCAGCCTGCATCAATTGACCTCTTTTTTTTACAATGATTACAGCATCTTTAAAATCAATTACACCGGCAGCCACAAGAGCGGCGTATTCGCCAAGGGAATGACCGGCAAAATATTGAGCCTCAAAACCATATTGATCTTTCAGGGCAGCTAACATCGCAATTTCAGTAGTTAAGATGGCAGGTTGTGTATATTCGGTTAAATTAAGTTTTGGATGTTCGGTAAAGCAAAGCTCTTTCATGTCTTCGCCTAAAGCTTCAGAGGCAATTTCAAAAATTTTTCTCGCTGAAACATTATTTTCGCAAAAATCCTGCCCCATACCTGGTCTTTGAGCGCCTTGCCCGGGAAATACAACTGCTGTTTTTACTAATTTCATATTTTTATACCATTATGAATCAATCTAAAAAAAAAATCAATTCTTATTATTCTTATTATAAGGGGCAGAAACGTTTGTAAAATTCAGTTGTAAAGGAAAAAAACCCTGACCCCGTATAACCTTTTAGAAAAATATGAGCTTAGGCATGAATTCAAAGTTCCCTGGCACATAAGCGTTTGTGAGATCAATGCACAAAGGTAAATAAAAGCTCTCCCTTAACTGGCGTAAATACATAGTAATCATTTTTAAAATTGAAAAATATATCACTTGTTGCCTTTAGTCCTATGGCATAATTATTGAATACCAGCCATTCTGCTCCGAGACCAAGTGCAGCCCCGTATAGATTACCATATTGAAGACTCATTCGTATTCCAGGACCAGCTTCTATAAAAAAGTTAAAGTTTGTCATCGAATATCGGTAACCTATAGAAGGAACAATCTTCAGGGCGCTATAGATAGTTGTAACTGTATTATATGTACTTGCATTTGTAAATGGATCCGTCGTTAATACAGAATGATTGCCAATACCAAATGAAAAATCGCTATATAATGATATCTGTAAATTAGAAGCAGGAAAATAACGCAAATAAATTGCAGCCAATTGCCAATCCCAACCTTTATCCATTATCGTTGATTTTGAAATTCCGTCTGAAAGTAAATAACCAAATCCTGTATACATCCATATTCCCCATGAAAAAATTTTTCCATTCCAGGTTGGTCCAACGTTGGTATCTTCTTTGGTTAAAACAAGTTTTTCATCTTTTTTATCCTCAACTTTTGTACTATTTTCTTTTTGTGCAACCGCATGTTTTACTCGGTTTTCTTCTACCATTTGCTTAATGTTTGTAACAAGATTCTGAGAAACTTTTTCAGTTGCCATAAAAATAGTATTATCAACCATATTTTTAGTTAATTCGAGATCTCTTCTAGCGTCTGCCATAGTAAGATAGATACTTACATTAAACAATACCATGTTCTCTTTCTCATCATAGGTATAATTTCCAAAGACAACGACATCTGCTTTTAATTCTTTAGCTGCCCTTTTTATCGTCGCAAGATCAATTTTCTGAACATTCCCCGTTTTTTGAAGATCTTTAATTACAGCGTCAGTTTGAGTAAATTCCACAGCTTCATAGGTGAAATTTTTCTTCATAGAATTATTAATGGCCTCTCGAAGTGAACCAGACAAATATTTATAATTTTCAGAACCTGTATTGTCTTCAAAAGAAATGATCGCTACACGCGCAAGACCTGTATTTTCCGTTGGATTATTGGTCTGAGCAAATAAACCTGGAAATATAAATAAATTTAGAAGGAACATTAAATAAAAGGAATTCCTGGTTTTAATAAAATATAGACCGGAATTCAAGTTAAAGTATCGTATAGCGTTGCTTGATAATAACATATGGCACCTCTGTAAAAATTGTTTAGATTTATAAAAGATATTATTAAAATATCAATCGCAACCTGTCAATATTTTATTTATCATTAAATAGAAGCCGATACACCGGTTTTAAAAACATAACGACAAGATACATCAGTTTATTTTGTTTTTTTCTTTGTGATTTTTTTTACAACGTTTCTTTTAGTCTCATTTAGCATTTCAGGGCTCTCTGAAAACTGAAATTCAGAATCTGACTCATCATTGCGGAATTTACTTTCTACCCATTCTCTAAAACGATCTATATAACTAAAAATGGCCGGTACTACTATCAATGTAATCAGCGTAGAAACAATGAGGCCGCCAACGATGGCAACTCCCATTGATTTTCTCATTTTTGCAACCTCGCCAATACCAAGTGCAAGAGGAAGAGTTCCTGCAATCATGGCAAAAGATGTCATTAAAATTGGGCGTAATCTTACCTGACCGGCATGGGCAATCGCTTCAGCCCGCGACAAACCGGATTTCATTCCTTCGACGGCATAATCAACCAACAAAATTGAGTTCTTTGTAACCAGACCCATTAAAAGAATCATCCCGATCATGCTAAAAATATTCATCATTTCACCTGTAATCGCAAGACCAAGAAATGCTCCGGATATTGCCGGTGGAATGGCAAATAAAATTGTCACCGGAGTAATGAATGATTCATATAAACTTGAAAGAACAAGATAAATGAACATCAGCGCGAGACCGAAGGCCAGTAAAATATTCTGCATAAGTTCGCGCATATCCTCAGATTGCCCAACAAATTCATATGAGACACCTTCTGGCGGCGGAAATTCTTTTGTCATTATTTCTTTTGCGCGGTTTGTTGCTGTTCCTACGGCTCCGCCTTTTGCGATGTTTGCATTGATTAAAATCACTCGTGAACGATTTTGACGTTGAATTTTATCAGGCCCTGCCGCTATCACGGGATGACTAACGGCGTTTAGCGGAATCATTTTATTTTGCATATTCTGAACCCTGGTTTCATTGTAATACTTTTGCAGATTTCTTTGTTCTTTCTGCATACGAAGACGAATATCGTATTGTTCGCCGTCTTCGTGTAATTCTCCAACTACTCCCCCTGCAATGTGATAGCGAAGCTCAGAACCTGCAATACCTGGAATTACTCCGAGCGACTGCATTTTTGTCGGGTCAAATCGTACCTGAAATTCCGGCTTACCGGTTCTGTAATCCGGATTTACTTCCGTAAGATCCGAAATGGTTTTTAATTTTTCTACCAGCTTAAAGGTATAATCCGCAACAAGATTTAAATCTTCGCCTTTAATGTATAAATTAAACGGAAATCGTGCGCCGCCGCCAACCGGGCTGTAATCTCCGACCGTAGCGTTGGCATACTTGTATTCTTTTAATAAATCGCGGACTTCTTCTTTAACCTGAGAAGTTGATTTATTTCTTTCGGCATATGCCAATAAAGTTACAGCAATGTTGGCTACGTCAGATTGTCCCTCCTGAGTTCCCGTTGTAGTTGCAATCATGGTAACTTCGGGAATTTTCTGTACTTTATTGCGGATTTCAGAGATTACTTTATTTGTACCATCAAGCGATGTTCCTGGCGGCATTTGAATGTTTACCATAAATTCACCCAGGTCGTTTGGAGGCATAAAAGTATTTTTTACAAATTTTAAAGAACCAAAACTCAGAAAAACAACGACAAAAGTCATGCCAATGATCACCGCTGGTCGGTTCACGGCAAGCTGGATCACCTTATCATAAATTCTATCAAGCCAGTCCTGAAACTGTCTAAATTTTCTAATCACGATGTTTGTTTTTGTTTCAATACTGCCCGCAAAATAAGCACTCAACAGCGGCGCAACGGCAAGTGCATCAAACATGGAGATTAACATGGCAAATACAACGGTTAAGCCAAATTGTTTAAAAAATTGACCTACCATACCTTTTAAAAACCCTATCGGAAAAAATACAGCGACGACCGTCAATGTCGTTGCAATTACGGGAAGCATAACTTCCGTTGTACCAATTTCGGCAGCCTTAAACGGCTTCATACCACCTTCCAGTTTTCGAAAAATATTTTCTCTCACCACGATGGCATCATCAACGAGCAAACCAACAGAAAGAGAAAGAGCCAGAAGGGTCATTATGTTAATGGAAAAATCCATGAGATAAATAAGAACAAAGGCGCCAAGTATACTGTTTGGAAGAGCAAGTCCGGTAATGATCGTAGATCTTACGTTGCCCAAAAATAAATAAACGACAACGACTGCCAGAATTATACCAAGAATAATATTTTCAGTAACATCTGCAATATTTAATCTAATGGGATGAGAACCGTCACGCACAAGACGAATTCCCGGATTGCCCTCTTTATCTTTCAACGCAAGGTTAAGTTCGCTCATCCGCAAGATAGCATTATCTGCAACCTTTACTGTATTTTTATCAGATTGTTTATAGACATCTAAAAATATGGTAGGACGATTTGCATATTCAACCGGTTCTTCATTTTTTGGTTTCTTTGACCAAAAATGCTTTTTAACAGCAGGTTTTTCTTTTAAAGGAGCCCACAACTCCGCTACACTGTTTTCATCTTCTGTTCCATCGCTGACTTTACCAATGGACTTAAGTAAAACGCCTGAACCAAGATCGCCGCCAAAACTTATAACAGAATTTTCAATTTGCTTTAGAGATTCGTATTGCCCTATGGATCGATAAGAAATCTCTTTATCGCCCGTTTCATGTTTGCCGACGGGGACATTGGAGCCATAACTTTGCAATTGTCGCGCGACACCTGATGCCGATAGCGTATTCTCATTTAGTTTATTGCGGTCAATTTCAATTTGAATTTCTCTTTTAACTCCACCAACAATACGAACAGCGCCGACATCCGTGATTTGTTCCAGACGAGCTTTGATGGTTTTATCCGCCAGTGTATATAGTTTTCCCGGAGGAAGATCCGCAAAAACAGCCAAACGCACTACAGGCTGATCTGCAGGATCAAATCGCAAAATAACGGGCTCGTTGATATTATCCGGCATGTTTCGTTTTGCGCGCGATATTCGGGATCGAACTTCCTGCTCTGCCCACTTAATATCAGTTTCAAGATAAAATTCTGCAATGATCATGCAAAAACCTTCCTGGCTATTTGAACTGACGCGTTTTAAACCAGAAATAGAACTAAGTTCCTCTTCTATTGGTTTTGCAATAAGGTTTTCGATTTCTTCGGGTCCGGCGCCAGGGTAGGCAACAGTGATGGACACCACGGGTATATTGACATTGGGAAACATGTCTACGCTGATTCGAGATAAAAGTACCCATCCGGATACAACAGAAAGTAAGACGATGCTGGTTATAAAAATTGGTCTTTGTATAGAAAATTTTGCTATGTTCATACGCTTTTGTCTTAAATATTTTATTAACCAACTGGTCAATTAATTTTAGGCATTTTTGCAAAAATGCAGGTAACTTCTCAATTATCAGGGGCAATGCGCCAGGAAAAAAAACAAAATGGATAAAATGGCAAAAAGATCATTTTTTCACTTTTTAGCCTGTAGTACACCTGATTGCTGAGAACCTATGAATGCAGATGCTTTTTAAATACCTGAGAAATTACAGCATAACGTTAAACAATGAACTTCTTGCCGTTGTATTTACGTTAAAACGAAACTCTGTCGGGGTTCGCAGAGTAACGCAGGTTGTAAACCTGCTTACTTTGCGTAAGGGGTAGGCTTACCCCTGACATTTGTATTTAAATTTGAAACAAAATACATTCAGGAATAATTGTTCTTGACATGGTCTTAAATAAATTTTCTAAGAAGTCTATGAGCAAAGCGTTAGATTATTTAATTGAAGTCAGGGGCGAAGCAATTTTACCTTATTTTAAATTTTTAAAAGAAGCGGGTAAAAATCTAGATGTAAAAACTCGCGACCTTATTTCAGTAATTACAAAAGTTGATAAACAAACCGAAAAGGGTCTTAAACAATATTTAAACAGAGCTTTGCACGACGGTTGTACGGCAAATGAGATCATCGATGCCCTGCTGCTTGCTTTTCCAACTCTGGGGCTTACTAAAATAATCTGGGCAATTGAGATCATTCTTGCCATGAAAATTCCTGATTTTAACCCCGAAATACTTGGCCAAAAACCTCAGTGGAATGAAATTTGCAGTACAAATGAAATCAAAGACGGAGAAGTGATGTATATGACGATTGGTTTGCGAAATTTATTTATTTACAGAAATAAAGACTCTTACAAAGTTTTCGACAGCCGCTGCCCTCATCGATCAGAAGACATCAAACCGGAAGCGCTCGAAGGTTTAAAGTTAACCTGCCCGAGGCATAAATGGGAATTTAATATGTCAACAGGGGAATGTACTGCAAATAATCATGGCCTGAGAACATTTGAAATTAAAATTGAAAACAATGTACTTTTTGGATTCTGGTAATTTATAAAGTGACTTATTTATCGGAATATAAATAATGTCATGAAAAACGTCTTAAAAAAATATGCGCTTAATTATCAGATCATTCATTGTATTATTATTTCTCACAGGTTTTATCAGTCCCGTTTTTTCTGGCTTTGCGGTTAACTTAAATCCCTCGACGGGAAGATACAACCTTGGTCATTATCTTGAAATTCTTGAAGACGTTAACGGGACAATGACGTATGAGCAAGTGTCATCATCTACTTCCAAAAGTTTATTTGTCCAAAGTCGTCAGCAAATTCCCAATTTTGGTTTTTCGGACTCTGTTTTCTGGGTTAAGTTTTCAACCTATAACCCTGCAAAATATATCCAGGAATACTTTCTGGAATACACACAACCCTTAACTGACAATATTGACCTTTACTATAAAGATGAAAAAGGAAGAGTTGTAATTAAATCTGCCGGAGATCACGTCACATTTAATAACCGCGACTTTGATTTTCATAATTTTATTTTTAAACTTCCCGTAAACTCCGGACTTAATACCTACTATTTGCGAATACAAACGACAAGCTCTGTAACCATCAACATGACCTTGTTTAATTCCACATCATTAATTGAAATGATGAATTCTGAAAAATCATGGCTCGGATTTTACTATGGAATCATGGTGGTTATGCTGATTTCAAATTTATTCATTTATCTTAGCATTCGCGACATAAACTATTTACTTTATATTATTCACATTTTTTCATTTATTATTTTTCAGTTTACCCTGAATGGACTGTCATTTCAATACCTCTGGCCAAACTCCCTGTGGTGGGCAAACGACAGCCCTGCCATTTTAATGGGAGCAATCAGTTTAACCGGAGTTATTTTTACACGAAATTTTTTAAGAACCTGGGAAAGCACCAAAATCTGGGACAGAGCATTGCTGATTCTCGCGGCGCTTACAATATTTTCTACCGGAGTTTCTTTTTTTTCTTATAAATATGGAATTCGCCTGGGTACACTGATCAGCCCGATCTTGCTCATCGCGATGTTAATTACTGGTTTTATCTGTCTCAAAAGAGGTAATCGCGCAGCTCGTTTTTATTTAATCGCCTGGTTTTTGTTTTTACTGGGTTCCATCTTGAAAGCCCTTCAAAGCAATGCGTTAGTCGGTACAAACTTTATAACTTTATGGGGACAGCAAATTGGCGCTGGAATCGATGTTACTTTTTTATCTTTGGCGCTTATGGATAGATTTAACATTATAAAACAAAAAAGTGAAACCACCCAGATGGAACTTATCGGTATGCAAAAGCAATACAGCGATTCACTTGAAAAAACAGTTGAGAGCAGAACCAATGAGCTGATAACAGAACGAAATAAATTACAGGCTAAAAATAAAATAATGGAATATGAGCTTTCTCTGGCCCGTTCCATTCAGGAAAAATTAATTCCTACAGAAATCAAGGTAAAAAATATTGCGGCAATGTATAAGCCCATGATTTTGGTAGGTGGCGACTTTTATGATATAATTTATTTTGAAAATTCCACAAAAATTGGTATATTTATTAGTGATGTGGCAGGGCATGGTGTTCAGGCTGCTTTTATCACATCGATGATTAAAACGGTATTACTGCAGTCCCCCGATAAGTTAGACGATCCTGCGTTGTTGTTATCACATTTAAATGACTTTTTAATGGGTCAAACCATCCAGGGATTTGTTACAATTTACTATGGAATTTTTGATCCCGAAAACAGAACGCTTACATTTGCCAATGCCGGTCACCCTTCGCCGTTTATTGCAACAGATCATGTTGAAGAAATTCAGGCCTATAGAACAATTCCAGCCGGTATTTTAGATAATGAAAAACTCATTAACATTAAACGAAATTTTCAAAATCGAACAAAAAAAATACCGAAACATTCGAAAGTTATTTTTTATACCGACGGCCTGACGGAGTGTTCACCAATAACTGATCAGTTAAAGCATTTTGATCAAAATGGAATGAGAGAAGTTTTTATAAAACACCAGAACCTTCCTTGCCATATGTTTATTAATGAACTTTTAAACAGCCTTTTTATTTTTAGAGAAGACAATACTTTTACAGATGACATCTGTGTAGTGTGTCTTGATGTTGACTAATTTTTATTTTTATAAATCTAAAGAAAAACTCTTGCCATTGTCAACCATTGTTATTCATTGAAATCCATATTTATGAATACGTTTATTTACCGTAATAAATGGATTTATAAAATTTTAATCCAGATTTTTTCGTTTATGGATTTTAATTCGTCGAAACTAAATATCGGCAAATATTATTGTTATTTGGTTGTTACCAGATTTTTTGCATATTATTTAAATATAAAAGAGAGAGGAAGTAATGGATACTAAAGCATTAGATGCTCTGGATTTTAAAAATATTAAATTACCCTTTCAACCGCATGTCCTTAGCGCAATTTTAAGGTTGCAAGGCGATAATATGATGAATTTTCATGATTTAAACAATTTAATCAAGAGCGATCAAAATTTAACAACCCTTGTTTTAAAAATTGCAAATTCATCTTTTTACTACAGAGGTAATGTTGTTTCTACTCTTGAAACAGCCATTGGTATGATAGGATTTCAAACCGTAATCTCGTTTTCAATTGCTGCCTCAATAAAAAACGCATATGAATCGGCAAATTACAGTCGATTTCGAAAATATGTATGGCAACATTCCATCGTTACAGGCATCATTTCAAAAAATCTGGCAATACGATTAAATTTTGAAAAATTTAAAGAAGAAGCCTTTATCGCGGGGGCCATTCATGATATTGGCAAAGTTGTACTAAATAACCTGGATCGGAAAAAGTTTATTGAAGTTATTCAGGAAGTTACAGATTCCAATATCGCATTTCATACGATAGAAGGTCGTCAATTTGGATACAATCATAACCAATTAGGATTAAAATGCATTGAACATTGGAGATTACCAGATATTTACAAGCTGATAACCGGTTATCACGCATACCCTGAGCAAGCCCCACAAACTTATACAAAAGAAGATCTATGGTTGCTTTATTTAGTTTGCTACAGCAATATACTTGCCAAAAAATACAAATTCGGTTTTCCAACAGATCAAGACAAAAACACAGAAGCCTTTGTTTCCGAAACATTGAAACTTTCAAAAGATGATATATCTTATTATGAGAATACCTTTTTAGATGAATTAAAAAAGGATCCATTTTATCAATTTTTCATTACTTTAATATGAATACTAAAAAAAACAAAACTTCTGCTTTGTCGAATGAAATAATAAGCAAGTGTGAATTTAATTATGTGGCATATGATATGTACTCGGGAATTCAGGAATATGTTCAAAAGAACATTCGAAATATCACAGAACTACTCGGAAGACCTGGCTTAAGCGCCTCACTTTATACCATTGCCTATGAACTTGCCACCAATGCGATGAAGGCTATTTACAAACAGGCTTTTTATAAATACCTCATTCATGAATTAGGCTGGAGTGAAATACCGTATTCAGCATGGCTTGATATTTTTAAAACAGAAATAGCTACAAATAAGGCAGAAAATTTTGCGCACGTTTGTCGTCAAAATAACCTCAGTGTACGAATTTCCATGAAGCTGACAGAAAAATTTTTAAAGCTTGAGGTAATAAACTCTGGAAAAGCAACCGACATCGAAATTTCCCGGTTAAACAAATTATACAAAAGATCAATAACGGGTAAAAATTTTGAAGAAATCCTTTTTGAAGAAGATACCACTAAAGAAGAGGATGGTCTCGGTATTCCGCTCATCATCCTCACTTTAAAGGGTTTAAAAATTCCTGTTAAAAACTTTAAACTGATTGTAAAACACGGGGACACCATAGCTAAAGTTGATTTTCCACTTTCTTTATTTCGCGGACAGCAAGACAATGGAATTCATACATTTAACAACAAATATGACATTATGCGGTATATGTTGGATATTTACAATCATCTTGACTATTCATTGATTGTATTTCAGTCCGACGGAAGTATACAAAAAATTGCAGGTCCAATTCTGACTCAACTTGGAATTTCTGAAGATAGGGCTCATCTTTTTCCGAGTTTACTTAAAGCGGTTTTTTTTGAGGATATTTTTCTGGGCCCATATAGTATAGAAAATGTTAAAAAATTTGAAAACTATCGGTTAAGTATTAAAGATATGAATTCAACCAAAGAATTTTTATACAATATCAGCGGAACCATCAATGAAGCAGGTGTCATTCCTACTTTATGGCAAACCGTCAATGTTCAAATGCAGAAAGAAAAATTGGCAGAAGGTTCCATTTTTGACAGTATACAGCTTCAAAAACTCATTGCCCCATATATTCCGCGCATGATTTTAGATAAAGCACATGAATCCATTCGTAAAGGTTTAAAGTCATTACCTAACGAAGGTAAAGACGTAACCGTAATGTTTGCCGACATGATTGGCTTTACTTCACGCAGTCAAAGTATGTCCCACAACCAGTTGATTGATCTATTAAATCTCGTAATGGGAATTGTCGTTCACTCAATAGAAAAAAACTCAGGATACATTGACAAGTTTATTGGCGACGGCGTAATGTGTGTATTTTTTGAACCTGTATCCGCCATTTTAGCTGCCATTGAAATTCAAAATAATTTGTTTCAATTAAACGAATTTAGAGAAGCCAGTGGAGCAGAGCCCCTGCATATGCGCATAGGAATGAACTCCGGATCAGTTATACTGGGAAGCATTGGAACAAAAAAACGTATGGATTGGACAGCTCTTGGCGACGTTGTAAATACAGCATCGCGAATTGAAAAACTATCCAGGAAAAACTCAGTATTGATCAGCAACTCAACGTACTTGAGAGTAAAAGATATGGTTGTTGTAAAAGAAGAGATTAACGAACATTTGAGGGGAAAAAAAGAAGATATCATTTCTTTGTTTTTTATCCAATCCGTTCATGTTTTAAAAGGAAAAGATAATGTTGTTGTTTCACTATTTGATGAAAATATAAGTTCAGTTGAAGGCAAATGAGTATATTTAAAAGAAATATCACAAAAATTTATTATGACCAAAATAACCCAACTCCTTGGAATTAAATACCCGATCATCGGAGCGCCGATGTTTCTTGTGTCGGGTCCACAACTCGTTGCCGCGGTTTCAAACGCTGGTGGAATAGGAACCTTTGCTTCCATGAGCTATCGAACTCCTGACCACGTAAAAGCCGCCATTGACGAAACAAGAAAACTTACAAATAAACCATTTGGTATGAACATTGTCCTTCACAAGGCGCATAATCCACATTTAAGAGAACATTTTCAACTTGCCATAGATGAGAAAATTCCTCTGATAATTACAAGTATGGGAACTCCCCGCAGTTTAATTAAAGATGCTCATATGCATGACATTAAGGTTTTTTGTGATGTGATCAGCTTAAAGCAGGCTGAGGTTGTAGAAAAAGCAGGAGCAGACGGCATCATTGCGGTAACTCAGGGCGCAGGCGGACATGCCGGAAACATCAATCCATTCTCATTTATACCCTATCTTAAAGATACCATCAAAATACCAGTGATTGCAGCCGGAGCTATCTCACGCGGCAGTCAAATGGCGGCAGCATTTTCACTGGGAGCTGAGGCCGTTTACGTTGGTACCCGTTTTATTGCAACTCCGGAAGCAAACGCATCCAATGAATACAAGCAAGCATTAATCAATGCAAACCCGGAAGATATCATTTATTCGGATAAAATCAGCGGTATAAACGCAAACTGGATCAAAGAAAGTTTTGACCGATGGATAAAGTACGACACTGAAAAAACTCACGATATAAAACTAAAAAGATGGATTGATATATGGTCAGCCGGCCAGGGAGTTGCCCAGATTCATGACATTCAACCTGTAAATGAAATTATGATGGAAATGATCGGCGAATACAACAAAATAAAAAGCAGACTGCCTTAACTTGCTTACTTTAACTTTCTAAAACCAATCAAGTTAATGTTGCGGCAATATTTTGGTAAAGTGTGGTTGCTTTTGCGGCCATAGCGCGTCAAAACGTCACCTTTCTACCTCGAATATAGCCGCTCACTCAAGTTCAAGTTAATGACCTTTTTTTAGAAAAAAATCTTGTAGCTTCAAATTGACTTTTCACTAAGGTATATGAGTTCAATTATCGCAAGTGTCCCGAGTTGGATCATTCCAACCCTTTTAGTATTAACATCCATCATCACGCTAACCATCATTCTTGAACGAGGCTGGTTATTAATGCACAGGATCAACCTTATAGAGGTTAAGGATGAAATGCAGCTTCTTGAATTTATACGTAAAAAGAAATTTGATGATGCAGAATCTTTTTGTAGACTTCAAAACCATCCGGCATATAAAGTCGCGCTTGGTATCATTGAGGCCAGAAACGGTCACATTGATCTGAAACATGTTTCTGAAGAAATTGAGCTTAGACAAATTACTTATCTGGAAAAATACCTTCCGTCTCTGGGCTCCATCAGTACCGTTGCCCCGCTTTTAGGACTACTTGGAACGGTTACCGGTATGATTCGAGCATTTCGCGCCTATGCTCAAACGGCCTCAAGAAGCAGTCAATTGGTGGGCGGTCTTGATGAAGCCTTGATCAGTACAGCCATGGGTCTTATGGTGGCCATTCCTGCCCTGATTTTTTTCAATTACTTTATTGGAAGAGTAAACACATACATCAGTGAAACCAATCTTTTAACTGACATGGTTCTAAAAGAAATGGCCAAAGACGCAAACAGGAAAAAATGAAATCCAGATTAAAAATAAAAACCGGCGTAGAGATGGTCGCCGTTGCAGACGTTGTATTTTTGCTTTTAACCTACTTTCTGCTAAATACGACCGTAGGGAAAAATGAAACTATTAAAATCAGCCTGCCAAAATCAATTTCATCAAAACCGGAGGCATCCAGCAATATAATTGTTCATGTCGACGAAAGCAACAAAATCTTTCTTGACGGAAAACCAGTAGAACTCGAAGATCTTGGTTCGGCTTTAAAAGGCAAAATTAAAGGCACAGAAGAAAGCCCTGTTATTATTAAAGGCGATAAAAGCGCCAGCTACCAAACCGTAATCTCGGTAATGGATAAAATAAATCAGGCGGGCATTACTAATTTTAATCTGGCTACAGAGAAATAAAAACTTATGCCAAGTAAAGTTGCGTACACATGGATTGCACGCATTAGCGCATTTATCTGGGGCTTTGCCTTTATTCATCTTTTTAAATATATACTCGACAATATTTATCCATTCTGGTCAGGAGCCGTCAGTCTTAGTTTTTTTGCCTACCTGATGATTTTTATTGTATGGGTTTCGTATTCCCTGTTTTTTTATTTTCATCCCTACCGTAACAAGCTGCCTGGAATCCTGTATCATACTATATTTACAATCAACGCCCTGATTTTCTTTTTTGGTATAGTAAACATCGGTGAAAAAAACTACCTGAATCTTTACCCTCTTCTATTTACTTTTCAACTTTTAATTTACTTTTTTTTTATATCCTCCATATTTCCATCACTGCTGCCATTTAGAATTTCTGTGCTTGCAGGTATACTGCCCGGCTTGATTACATATCCTTACATAGGAAATATCTATATTGATATTTTTCTTCCAGCTGTAGTTTACCTGATGCCAATAGGAATTTTTTCTATATCAAAAGTAACCTTTTCAAACAGTCAACAAAGGATGCTCCCATTGCGTCAGTCAATTGACATGCTTCGTTATTTGTTTATGGGGCTTTCGTTTTATGGAATTTTTGATGTGTATAGAGAGCGTTTTTATATCACTGTTTTTATTTTGGCGACAGGCCCTGTTCTATCATACTTTTTTTTTTTAACGGATAAAAAGAAACATCATATTAAATATGGTATTTTTTTACTTGCCATAGCCTTTATATTTAGCGCTGGAATTTATTCACAACTGGCAATGACATATTGGTCAGCCATTAGCTTCTGTGTTTTAACCGTTTGGGAGGGAATTTACTTTAAAAAAGTTGTTGAAGGAGATTTAAAACGCGAGCAAATATTATCAGGCATTGCACTTGTACTGGTGATTTTGCTTTATATGATTTCGCCAGAATGGATTGCAATCATAAGCGGTTTGATTGTTTTTATTATACAATCATACATATTAAATTATATTGCAAAGGGTTATAGAAAAACCATTTCTCTTTTATTTGCAATAAGTTTGTTGACATGGGCAATTGTTATATTCACGTCATATTTGAGTTCATACAAAAGGGATTTTCTTGCTCATCAAAAAACACTCGACATAAATCCTCCCCCTTCTTTAAAAGTTCTTAATTTAATTAAAGATAAAAACACCATTCTTGCAACCAATCTTTTTCCTGAAAGCGCGGCAGAAAGTTTTTCAAAAGAAACCGGCGTACAGATTTTATCGGTAGATGTACATTCATCAACATTTTTATCAACAATACAAAATATTGCCATTCATCACCCCGGAGCGATTCAACTGTATACATTAGAAAACCTTAATCCATATAATAAATTAAATGGTGAAAAATATATTTTTAAATTTACAAACTCTCACAAAATCAATTCAGTTTATATATATGATTATAATTTTCCCGACAAGTATCATGATGCGGCAAATGTTTTTTCTCTTAATGATACTCCCAATATAGACCCGTTATCTATTGAATTATGGTTTTCTTTTACAAGTAAACTTTCTAACTGGTATCTTTTAAATAAATACGACGAATTCGCGCTTAAAGTAATGAAAGAAATATCTGCCTGGTATGATACTCCTGCCTTAAACCGGCAAATTGCACATATCTACGGCATTCTCGGCGAAACACAAAATGAGTTAAATCACCTGCAAAAAATTTATGAAAAAGGACAGTCTAACACTGAGGACAAAAATCTCCTGTTAGAATTAAATTTCTTAACAGGAAACACAAGTCGAGCAGAGCAGCTATGTGATGAGTTGATATTACTCGATAGTGAAAACATAATCGCTTATCAGGAATGGAAATATAAAATCATTAAACGTCAATCGAACCGGTTTAAACTCGAATCTCTGGCAAATACACTTCGTTACATGGGAGATAATTTGCCTCCAGATAAAATCTCGCAAAAAAATGACTTGCTCCGAAGAATTCAGCAAGATATACAGTCAACCCCGCAATGGGAAGAGATCTATAAAAAAGAAAAAAACCGACAGGAAAATATTGCATATCCGGAATAATCTTTATATTGATTTAGACTTCTTTTTAAAAGGGGCCAAGCCTGCCCCTTCGGGTTTGTCTAAAAAGAAACAATTTTGCCGCGACAACGTAAAACACAAAGATTTTATGCGGCAAAACTTTTTAGACAACCCCTACCCCATACCAGCCATTCTCGGTGAATGGCGGAAATTACAATCTCAAAATACATCATTAGGAGAAATGTCACTTTTTGGATAAAATCAGGCTACCTTCGGCGAAAATTTTGTTA
>Ga0224495_10000883_pt1 | contig 22607 bp, 39 predicted proteins | sample SF_Jul11_sed_USG_FD_168128 | JGI IMG/M metagenome (GOLD analysis project Ga0224495, IMG submission 168128) | Sediment microbial communities from San Francisco Bay, California, United States - SF_Jul11_sed_USGS_4_1 | ecosystem: Environmental > Aquatic > Marine > Sediment | place: USA: California...
ACTTCCGGATGGAAGCGGGTGCGGAGCGAATCCTTTACGGCCTGCGGGATGTTCAGGAAATCACAATCATCGTAGAAGGCGAGTTCGATAAACTGGCGGTGGAAGTCGCCGGGAGCAAAAATTGTGTGAGCGTTCCAAATGGAGCGCCTTCCCCCACCTCAAAAAATTACGCCACGTTGTTTTCATTTTTATCCGCCGACGAGGACGCATTGTCGGTCGTCAAGAAATGGATAATTGCGGTTGATGCCGACGCACCCGGGAAACGCTTGGAGGAAGAACTGGCACGGCGGCTTGGCCCGGAGAAGTGCTTCCGCATCATCTGGCCGGACGGAATTAAAGACGCCAACGAGGCGCTGCAATTGTTGGGGCCGGAGGGGCTGGCGGAACTGATTGGCCATGCAGAGCCCTACCCCATTGCGGGGATCCATGGAGTGCAGGGTCTCAAGGCGGACGTTCTGGAACTCTACCGGAACGGAATTGCCCCAGGCATGAAAACTGGCTGGGATTTGCTGGATAGGTTTTGGACGGTGAAGCCCGGGGAAATGACGATAGTGACCGGCGTACCCTCCCACGGGAAAAGTTCATGGGTAGAAAACCTAGCCTTAAATCTTGTGGAACTACACGGCTGGGCCATCGGCCTGTGCTCACCCGAATCGCTCCCATTATCGGATCACCTCGCGCACCTCGTCGAGAAGTGGGTACGGAAGCCTTTTTACAAGGGCGAAAAAATTAGAATGACCGAGCAGGATGTTGTTTCTGCCATCGATGAACTGGCTGGAAGCGTAAACTTCCTTCTGGCCGAAAACGGAATGTCGGTGGAGTGGGTGATAACGAAGGCACAATCGCTGGTTTACCGGCACGGGATACGGCTGCTCATCATCGACCCCTGGAATGAACTGGAGCACATGCGCCCTCCGGCAAAGACCGAGAGCGAATACATCGGGGAGAGCCTAATACTCCTGCGGCGCTGGGCGCGAACCGCTCAAGTGCATCTGATAATCGTCGCGCACCCCGCCAAAATGGTGAAGCGGGATGATGATGTTTACCCCGTGCCAACCCTCTACAACATATCCGGGAGTGCTCACTGGTCCAACAAAGCGGACAACGGAATCACCGTCTGGCGTAACCCGGCTGACGAGAAGATTGGGACCGAGGTTCATATCCAAAAAGTACGGCGGAAGGAAACCGGGCGCCCCGGAATGGTGGTCTGTGACTACGACAAACCATCAGGAGTGTTCACCGTTCGCCCATACACGCAGCAGAGCGAACAGAAACCGCAACAACCATCTTTTTTTGAGGTCGAGCATGAGGACGAAAACTAGATCTGATTATTTTATCGAGATAAAGGGCCGGGCTGAATTTGTGCGCCGAAAGCAGCGCCTCCCGAAAAACCTATTTGCAGCACGTTTGGGAATGTCCCCTGCCACATACAACAATTACACAGGCAAGCAGGACTCTAAGCCTTCGGTCGCTATGGTCATAGCGATCTGCAATGTGTTCAACATTGCACCGACGTGGATGTTGTTCGGGAAAGGGACGATGGAATGGGTACCCTCCACCTCGGCGGATCAGGAGCGGGAGGCCTAATGGCGATCACGGCACTAAGCCCAGAGCAGAAAGAGCGCAGGAAGTTCCGCGTAACCGGCTCCACGGCAGCCGGGATATTGGGCCGTTCCCCATACGGGCCACCGAGCCTCGCTTGCGCGGTTCAGCGCGGTGAGGCGGAGGTGGAGGAGAACGCGGCCATGCGCTACGGGAATATTTTCGAGGGTGCCATCCGGGTCGCGGCGCAAGAGGATTTTTTGAGGGGACGCATCCCCTACTCGAAGGAGCCTGACGTGTATGAGCGTGTGGAATTATCGGACTCGGTGTTTCACGCCAAACACGACTGGCTGGTTGTGCATCCGGACGGGATATTCCCGGACGCACGGGAGGGAATCCAGATCAAAAACCACGATCCCGGCATTCGCTTTCCCGGGCGACCCGGATCGGAGTGCGGGAATGATGCGATCCCAGAGCACCACTTGATTCAATGCCAGATTGAAATGGAGACGTGGAGAAGTGTCCATGGCAGCCAATGGAAAATCTGGTGGCTCCCCGTCTACCAGGGCGGGGCAAGGCTGAAATTGTATCGCGTTATGTACGACTACGAACTCGCTCGGGATCTGCTGATTGTCCTTGAAGACTTGTGGCATAGGCACATCAACCCGGAGGGACCCTTGGAACCCGTGGATGATTCGCTGTGGAAGGCATGGATGGACGGCACCAAGGAGAAAACACCGCCCAGGCGCGTCTCTGCGGAGGAGTTGGTCAGTAGCGCCCCTGTAAACCTCAATTCACTTGCATAGGAGAGATCATGGATTACTCAACCACGAAACAGGCCACGACCCCGGAAGTGGACATCTTTGCCAAGGCAGCCACGTTGATCGCGGAGGCCGGAAAAGCTGTGAGCATCACGGACGATCAGGCTGAGGGGCTGGCAACGGACGCCATCCGGCAAATGTCAAAGCTGCACAAAGACATTGACGCTCAGAGAACGGAATCGCTGGCGCCGCTCAAGGAACGCACCGCCAAAATTCAGGGGGAGTTCAACGCCTATTTGACTCCCTTGAAGGAAGCAGAGCGGTACCTCCGCGATCTGGTGATGACCTACCAGAGGCAAAAGCTGGCCAAAGCGCAGGCCGAGGAGAGGCGTCTGGAAGCCGAGCGGCAACGGCGGCAGATGCTTGAAGCGCAAAAAGCGGAGGAGGAAGCAGCGCAGAAACGGGCCGAAGCTGATGCGGCTCGTGTGGGAGGCTACACCGATCAGGCGCGTGTGTTGGAGAACCAAGCCCAAGCCAAGAAAGTCGAGGCAGATGCCGTCTTAGATGCCGCCGTAGAAGCGCCGCCGATCAAGATAGCCGTACCGGCAGCGAGTGGAAGCATGTCCACTGGCAGGGTCAGTGGGCGATGGACCCATGAGATCACTAACGAGGAACTCGTTCCCCGCAAGTACCTCAAGGTGGACCCAGACGCAATCAAGTTGGCGATCAAAAACCAAGTCCGGGACATCCCTGGTATCCGGATATACCAAAAATCAATCCTCTCAGTGGGAGCGTGACCGTGAACCCTACACCCGAAGAAACCGGAGTCTCCTTATACATTCCGCCGGCAGAAACCAGCGGGGGAGCCACTTCCATATTTGACCCGGCCACCTTCAAGCACTTGATGGAGGTAGCCACGACGTACTCCAACAGCAGTCTGATCCCGGAACGGTACCGTAAACACCCGGAGGATTGCCTTATAGCCCTGCAAATGTCGCAGCGGTTGGGTGTGGATCTGATGATGCTGATGCAAAACACCTATGTGGTGCATGGCCGCCCAGGGATGGAGGGCAAACTCGTGATTGCCCTGATTAACTCGCGGGGTCCGTTCGACGGAGGGGTGAGTTTTGAATATACAGGGTCCGGGGACACCCGATCCTGCAAGGCGTATGGCACCCACAAGAAGTCCGGGAAGGTGTGCGAGCAGGTTGTGGATGTACGCATGGCCAAGCAAATGGGGTGGTGGGGCAAGGATGGTTCCGCGTGGCCGAAAATGACCGACCTGATGTTGTCCTACCGTTCGGCCACCTTCCTGGCCAGACTGTACTGCCCCGAGGTGATGATGGGGATGAACACGGTGGATGAACTCCGAGACATTGGCCCACGGGACATCACGCCCCAGGTGGAGAGGGCGGACGCCACTCCAGCACCACAGGCTGAGGGAATGGGCGAGAGCCTGCGAACCCGAGCAGCCGAGTTGCAGCGGAAACAAAAGCCGCAAGACCCGGCCACAATGGCACCCCGACAAAAACCGGATGCTGTTGAGGTACCTTCATCCGCCAAGCCGGAACCCGTAACGGCAGCGGAACCAGCGCCTGCATCACAACCGCAGGAACCACCGTTGGTTTTTCCACCGCTCCCCGAGTCGCTCAAGGCGGCGATAAACGCCGACAAGCACAGCCCGCTTGTCCAAGCCAACCGCGCTATTGAGGACGCCTTCTTCTCCTTGCCCGGCAATTCGATGGCGTTAAAAGAACTGTGGGACGCCAGGGGGAAGAATTGGGGCACCCAGTGCAGCGAGTCCGAAATCAAGACCCTGACCCAGCTTAAAAATGTGGTGTGGCGGGCAGCGGCAGGTCAGGGCTATTCCCAACTTTAACCGCAGGTACCGCGAACGGAGTGGCTCAAGTGGCCGCTCCTCAACCCTCGAAGCAAGGGACAACATCATGGCTGGAAAAAACCACATCAACACGCCCCCTCCCGAGACGGACAAGATCACGGTTCAAAAAGAATTGCCTGTTGCGTTGGGCCACGCAGAAATTGAGGCCATCGGGAAAGACCTCGCCGACACGACGAGCCGGTTGTCCGAGGTGGCCCAGCAAAAGCGGGATGCAAACTCATCCTTCAACAAGTCCATCAAGGACCTTGGCGGCCACGCGATCAAGCTGGCGGAAATGATCCACAACAAGAATCAAACCGCGATGGTGGAGTGTGAGATTCTTTACAACTACACCAGCGGGGAAAAAACCACGACGCGCATGGACACGCTTGAGTCGTGGAATGAGACGATGACCGCGATGGAAATGCAGCGGTCCTTCCCGGACATGACACCCACAGACGAGGAGGCGGCTCCACCCGCTGAAGGGGAGAACGCGCCATCGGATGAGGAAGACGGCGATGCTGTGTCACTCGGGCTAGACGCCGAGGAAGGCAGCGAGGCCGCGCTATGAACGTCCTCGGGATTGACCCAGGAAAGAACGGCGGGCTGGTTCTATTGACGGATCCACCCCCGCAACAATTTCCCCAGGTGGGACGGATATTCCGCGCATGGCGGACCCCCCTGAACGGGAAGTCTATTGACTGGCGTGAACTGGGAAAGATATTCGCCATGGTCAATGAAATGGGGGACGTGAAGGTGGTTATAGAACTGATGCAGGCGTTTGTGACCTATGACAAAAAGCGCAAGCCCTGCATTCTCCGATCCACGGAGGATCTGCTCCGGATGTCTGGGGGATACAACCTCCTGATAGAGCAGGCGGGCCTTACCCCCCTGACTGTTTACAGTATTTCTTGGAAGACCTATTGGCGCAAAAGGTTAGGTGCGCCTCCACGGTTGAAGAAACATGCGGAGGAGTCCGGAGCGGAGCGGGTGGTGCGCGGGAACCGGCGCAATAAGGCTGAGTCCACGGAGTTCTCGAACCGCATGTGGAAGGATGCCTCCCAGGAATTTGGCCGGGACTGGACAGAAGGCACCCAGGAAGCCGCGCTTATCGGTCAATACTACCGAGACACCGTGGGCGCGGTGAAGGGGGGAACTAGATGATGCTCAGGGGAGACTCCAGGGTTGTTATGGCCAGGATGAATAGTGAAATGGCGGATCTGGTGATGACATCACCGCCCTATGCGGATGCCCGCAAGGGGCAATACGGCGGGCCAGCGCCGGACGCCTATGTGGGTTGGTTCCTGGGGTTCTCTCTGGAGGTCAAACGACTGCTCAGGGAGGACGGAACCTTCATCCTTAACATCAAGGAGAAGGTGGTGAACGGTGAGCGCCACCCCTATGTACTGCATTTGATCTTGGCGCTGCGCGAACAGGGCTGGCTGTGGACCGAGGAGTTTATCTGGCACAAGCGCAACAGTGTCCCGGGGAAGTGGCCTAATCGCTTCCGGGATTCATGGGAGCGGTGCCTCCAGTTTAACAAGTCCAAGAATTTTTACATGGATCAGGACGCGGTGAAGGTGCCCGTGGGCGATTGGTCCTGGCGGGAACACAACACGGCATCCCGCAAGAGCCGAGGAGAGAGTGCGACCGGATCCTCTTTCGGAGTGAATCGGGGGCGGTGGATCGGCAAACAAACGGTCTACCCAGCCAACGTGCTGAGCCTAGCCACGGTATGCAGGAATACGGGGCATTCCGCAGCGTTTCCGGATGAACTGCCGGAGTTTTTCATAAAGCTATTCAGCCGCAAGGGAGGGGTTGTTATTGACCCATTCGCGGGGTCTGGGACGACCGTGCGTGTGGCGCAGAGGTAGGGGCGGCTTGGGGTTGGGATCGACATCATCACGCAAGGGAATGGCGCTGAGGCTATCAGCGAAACCATCAACGCATTGGAGGCGCAATGAAAGAGAGGGATTTTATCCGAGCGGTGGCAGAGCGGGAGAACATCCCGATCCATGTTGCCCTGTTGATAATTAAATCCGCCATTGAAGTTATCGGCAACGAGGTGGCAAAGGGCGGAAGTGTCACTGTGCAGGGTTTCGGAAAGTTCCACACACGGGAGTTCCGGGAGCAGAACTTTACGAACCCCCACAATGGGGAGCGTTACACGGCACCCAAGCGGGTGCTCCCGGCATTTTCTCCGGGAGAGGCATTGAAACGGATGGTAAGGGAACACGGCGCTGGAGGGAACCAAGGCACGGAGCCAGAAGCGACTGCATGATGCGACTGCCCGCATGGAGCGGGCGCCGTCCCTTCTCAACGAGAGCAATACAGGAGGTGTCCTATGTTTGGATTCGTGAGGCTGGTGTTTCGGTGGGTGATGCGGGCTGCGACGCGAGAACATTTACGCAATGCGTCCCTGGACTACGCCAACAAGGGAAGTATCCGGAAGCGGGAACAAAACCTTTAACCAGATGAGCGCACCATGTACGAGATTCTTGGATCAAATGGGAGGCGAGTGAAGGGATGAGCATGGTCAAAACGCTTACTCTGGATCGCGACGGGAAACATGGCGCCGTCACGGGTGGGCTTATCACCCACGCGGTGATGAGCAGCGGAAGGACCGCCTGCGGTCGGAGACTTCGCAGCAAAAGGTACCCCGTCGTTCGCAATGTGGACTGCGTCGTCTGCCAAACACGAATCAGGAGGGCACCCAAAGCAGAGATACAATTCAAGCCGGGCTACGAAGAAATCGCCGAGGCCACACAGGAATACTTGGACAATGGCGGAAAGATCAAACGGATAGAGCACCCCAGCCGATATGCAGAACAGGTCTGGGAAGCCATCCCCTCTGGCCGCCCCCACAATTCATCACGAGGAGACGCATAGCATGACGAAAAAATCGACATCGACACCCAGGATTCAGGGATTGATCCAGCCCTGCCCGTTCTGCGTGGTGAGCGATCCTGAAATCGAAATTGACAGGAGTATGGGAAAAACGTCTGCGGTGCGGTGCCGGGAGTGCGGGGCTTCTGGACCCGTGTTTCGGGTCGACCCGGACTTTGATAGGGGCAGCTGGGACGGGGCAGGTACCATCGAGTTATTCAACGGGGCGATTGCGAAGTGGAACTCCTGGATGCCCTCCACGAAACCCGTGCTTGAGTCCATCCAGCGGGGAGAAGGCGTGACACTTGGGCCGCTGCAGGGACAATCAGGTTCGGATGGTGCCGACCTGTTCTACACTCTCTCTCCGGAACATCGAAAATCCGTCATAAAATCCCTTGGCCTGACGGATTACTTTCCAATGGGCGACGCCATAAAAAGAGGGCTGCTCGACCGAGTCATTGATGAAATCATAAAGCTGGACCGTCCATGATCTGTCCAATCTGCAAGCGCGTGGTCATTGCGGGGGACGAGGAGACAGCCCTGGGGTGTGGGGAACAGCGGATCGGGCTGGGGAACTTCCTGCACCACGATGATAGGTCAGCGGCCTGTACGACCCACGTCATGAACGAGACCTGCTGGTGTGAGCCGGAAATAGAAAGGCTGCCGCACGGGAGGAAATTGATAATCCACAAAAGCACTCAATGAGGGAGGGAGAAAAATGACTTGCATTGTAAGTGTTGTTGAAGATGGAACCGTCTGGATGGGAGGCGACAGTTTCGCTCATTACGGGGCGGAGTCTGGCGATGTGCATATTAGCAGTGATCCCAAAGTCCAAATTGTCGGACCGTGCATTGTTGGCATTGCTGGGCCCTCAATTGTCAAGGATATTTTACGAACTCAGAAATGGCCTAAAAAAACCAGGAAATCGGCGTTTGATTACCTGTGGTCCGAGTTCGTCCCCAGGCTGCGAAAGGAGTGTGAACGGCGAGGGTTGATTGAAAACAAAGGAGGAGGGGAGACGGTGCCCATGCAGATGTTGGTTGGTCTGCATGGAGAATTATTCAACGTGGATTCCGGTTTCAATGTCGGGGTTGTCACACGGGGTTATGACTCGGTTGGAATGCACGCTGTAGCTTTGGGCGCACTGTGGGCGACCCGAAACGCGAAACTCCCCCCCGCTGTCCGCATCGAAATTGCGCTTAACGCCGAGGTTGAACACTCCGCGCTGGTTCGGGGGCCTTTCCATATCCTAAGCCTTCCAAGGGAGGCGTGATGGGCACCTCAAGGACAGGGAAGTCATTGCTGGACGAGCGTCAGAAAAGTTTTCTACAGGGGGTGTCCAGCATCAGTGCGGTGCGCTTCCGCATGACGCAGGAGGATAGGGACGGAAAGCCTTCAGGGGAGGACGCCCACGATAAAAACCTGAAATCCGAACGGAGAAATTATGACAACCGCGAATAAAAAGAAAACGGGGATCGTATGGAATAGCCCGAGCAGGGAACTCCCACCCCTGGGGAGGCCGGTAATCTGGCATATATCAAATCAATATCTATCCGTAGCGATTATTGAGGCGAAAATCGTTATGGATGGCGGCATCCTGGGGGTTGTGACCTCCACGGGGGCGAAATTGAATATGGGAGATTGGCAACTCATAGCCTGGGCGGAGTTGGCCGATGTGCATGCCGCACTTTGGGGGGAACCCGTATGACCCGCACCGTGCTTTTGCTCATCGCATTGATGATTCCCTTGTCAGCGACTGGCGAGGAAATAGACATCCCACGTTTGGCCGATGTGGTGTGCAATCTTGAGACACGCAATGATCCCTTCCCGGAATGGGCGATCAGTCGCAGGGGCGCGGTGGGCTTGTGCCAACTCCTGACCGAAACGGCACAGAGGATGTGGACCCGTGCGGGGTTGCAGGTTAAGTATCACCCCTCGCTGTTGTTCAACGGGAGCGTGAGCAGGCGGTTGGCCAAGGCCTACCTAGCCTACTGCCTGGGCTACGGATGGCGCGGCACCTATGAACTGGCCTTCTGTTATCACAACGGGCACCGCGCAACCCGCAGGACGCAAGGCAAGGGGCACGAATACGCGCTGGAGGTCAAGGCGGAGTACGACCGCGCAATGCTGGCACGGCGCTGAACAACGGATAACGAGGAGATAGGTGTTGAGTGATTAGACTCACTGCCGTTTCATTATTCGACATGTCACTGAAATGCTTGGCGTTGCTGTGAACAAAATTGAACTGATTATTGAGGTTCGAAAATGTTTCCTAAATTTTGCTCTGCCAGAATCAGTCTCCGACGCCGAAATTGGGGACATAGCCTATACCCCAACACCAAAGAACACCTGAAACAAACATAAACAATACTGGATATATCCAATTCACGATCTGGAGATTAAAACATGTCCGTGGGCTGCGAGAGGAAGGCAGACTTGATACAAAAATTGCAACAACACCTTTCATCTCTCGGGTTTCGGGCGGGAAAAAGGGGACTGCTTGAGCTTCCTGGAACGGGAAAAGAAAGTATTCGCTCGCTGCACTCTGCTCAGCGTTCTGGGCGCATAAACTCCAACCTATCGTTTATTAAGTCCAAGCTCCCACCGCTCAACAAATATTTTGCATCCGGGAATGAAATTGATCCACTGCGCATATCACCGACTCTGCAAAGGATTTCCAGTGGTACATGGGAGGGCGACCTTTTCCGCCTCGCATCCTTGACTTGGTCCGTACCGGTTTCAACCGGGTTCGGTCGTCGTATGCGTTATCTGGTGTGGGACAACCACCACGGCAAACTAATTGGGTTGATAGCAATTGGTGATCCAGTATTTAATCTCTCCGTTCGTGATCAACTAATCGGATGGAATTCGAAGCAGCGTGGTGATCGGCTAGTCAATATTATGGATGCATATGTCCTTGGCGCTGTCCCACCATACAATATGCTCCTAGGTGGAAAGCTAATTGCCTGCATGGTGCGGTCCAAGAATATTTATGACGATTTTGCAAAACAATACGGAAATACCACAGGAATCATTTCAACTGAACAGAAAAAGGCGCGACTGCTAGCCGTTACCACATCATCATCAATGGGCAGATCCTCGATATACAATCGGCTCAAGTTGGATGGAGTGGAATATTTCAAGCCAATCGGATTTACAGGTGGCTGGGGCCATTTCCACATACCAGACGAGTTATTTCTCGAATTACGTAGCTACTTGCGTCTGGCGAAGCATCCCTATGCAGACGACCACCAATTTGGCGGTGGCCCCAATTGGCGATTGCGTACCATAAGAGCAGCATTATCTGCATTAGGATTTAAAGCAGACCTCCTGCGACATGGAATCCAGCGAGAAGTGTTTATTTCGATGCTCGCACAAAATGCACCTCAACTTTTTCGCACCGGGGAAGGTATTCCCAACACCGATTCCCTACATAGCGCGGAAGATGTCGCAAGTCTTGCACTAGAACGGTGGGTAATACCGCGTTCAATCAGGCGAGAGGATTATAAGCATTGGGAATCAAACGACATAGAAGCTTCTATTTTTGGGTCTACACCTTCAAGAGGATTAAGCCATGACCATCCAACAACCACTTTACAGGGAGGGTGAGAAATGAGTGATGGTGCATCGAGAGGTCCATATAAGCTGATCGGTGGCATGACCCAAAACTAAATCCTTATGAGGCCTGACCGAATGAAACCCATCACACTGCTGATTGCTCTGCTGCTGGCACCCTGTTTGGCGCGGGCCGCACCACCGGTAGATATTTCACGCTTGGCGGATGTGGTATGCGCCCTCGAATCGCGGGGGGAAGCGTTTCCCGAGTGGGCCGTTAGTCCCAGGGGCGCGGTAGGACTATGCCAACTCCTACCTGCCACCGCGCAGAGGATGTGGGCCTCGGCCCGCCTTCGCGGAAAATACCACCCCTCATTGCTATTCAACCCCGATATAAGCAAGCGCCTTGCTCGGGCTTACCTAATTCATTGTCGGGGTTATGGTTGGAGCAATATTTACGAACTGGCTTTTTGCTACCACAACGGCCATAAAGCCCAGCGGCGAACCCGAGGTTCCGGCCACGATTACGCCATGCTGGTTCGGGCAGAATACGAACACGCAATGCTGGCGCGGCGCTGATAACGAGAGGATAGCCATGCGGTCTAGGGGGGCTAAACTGGCCTGAGGTCAAACCTCGTATTGAACAAGCACTGCAAAACCTATCCGGGGTACGGATAGTTATTTTTGAACCGGGGGATTGAGCCCTAAGGGATCAATCCCCCATCATCGAGGGATAGATTATGCTAATAAAGGTCCGGCAACAAACCGACAAAGAATGGTTGGCCGAAGTCATAGCCACTTCAGCCACCGGAACCACCGCAATAGATGCCACCAATAACCTCAAGCAAGCTATTGATGAAGCCCTTTTGGCCTTGAAAAAACCAGATGAAGTATCCAAGGCTCAAGTAGTTATCATTCCGCTGGAGCCAGCAACCTCTGCTGACGATGCCCTTAAGTTTTTTCAGCGGATGTTTCCGCGCATGGACATTCCAAACCTGGAAACTGCTAGCGGGGTGGTGGCAGACATTCTTGTTGAATGGGTTGCACGGGCAACGAAATAAATTAAACCGTTTTGCGGAAGTATTCATAACTCCGTCACCCCCACTGGAGTCCTTATGCCTATATTCAGGTGCGAACTGTGTTTGTGCGAAACAAACACAGCGTTCGATACAAATTATTGGGTTCGGGGGCAAGGAATGTACCCCCCAGAAGTAGACAATCTAGCCCTTTGCGGACTGTGTCTGCCAGACACCTACGCAGACGGAAGTACGGTCAACCGCAAGTATAATCTTGAGCGAAAGGATGGTTGGGTGAAACTTCAGAAAATGGATGAGCAAAGACTAACCAATTTCAATTATCAAACCGCAACCACCTTGTGGGCCCTTGCCTTGGCTCGCATAGTTGGAACTGACGCGAAAACCTTTCCACAAAATCGAAAACACAAAGCGCAATTCCTCCGAGAACGGGCTGACGCGCTAGAATCTGGATCAGATGAATAAGAACTTGAACGGTGCGGCGTGGATGGTCACGCAGGATGCTGGCTCTCCTACTGTATAACCAGCTGAAAAAGGTACCCGTGTGGTGTGGGTAGAAGTAGCCGGTATCAAGCCCGGCCACCGTTCATCTATTTAAGGAAAACAAAACCACGATGCCAAAAAAATCAGAGCCGCTGGACAAGATAGGCGCGCGCATGCCCGCCAAGCGCGACACGATGACCCTTGGGGAGTTCAACTCTGCAGCGAAAAAGGCCGGAAAATTATATCCGGTCAAACCAAAAATGTGGAGATAGGCAATGAATGAACGCGAAAAGAAGGACCTAATCACACACGCGCTGGAATCAATAATCAGTGCGGCGGCTGATGGGAGTACTGTGTCTATATTCTTAGACGCTGATGATGAGGTAATAGTTATCGGTGCAACGCCAGAATGCGAACACCAGATCATCATTTGCAGAGACGGATCATGGGCCATGCGTGATCAAGCCTACAATATTCGCGCTGGAGGGTGGTGATGAATGAACAACGGATAGCGGCTTGCTCAAGATGCAGCAAATTAGAGGTCGAGTCCCAGGACAGGGAGCGGGTTCTGAAGGATATTTCCAAACTGATTGCCGAGTGGGGTGACAAAGAGGAAATGGACCCCGCAGGGTATTTGGACCGCATTGCTAAAGCGCTCACGGCACCGTTTTGAGGAGGATAAATGAGAGCGGCATATCCCCGCTGGGTCAGAAAAACGCCAGCAATAGAGGATTGTTTGAAGCATGACAATGTTTATTACGCCGAATGCTTAAGTAACGCTTTATTTGAGGGTGACTGTCTTGATGTTCTTAAACAATTCCCCGATGCGTCTGTTGACATGGTCCTGTGTGACTTACCTTACGGCACTACACAAAATAAATGGGATAGCATCATCGACCTTGAAAGGCTGTGGAAGGAATATCACCGGGTTGTCAAACCCAATGGAGCTATTGTTCTGACATCACAAGGGATATTTACAGCCAAACTTATTCTTTCGAATGAGAGGTGGTTTAAATACAAACTTGTTTGGGAAAAGTCCAAGCCAACTAATTTTTTGAACGCAAAAATACAACCGCTTCGGAAACATGAAGATATATGCGTGTTTTACCGCAAGCAACCCGCATACAACCCGCAGATGAGCGATGGTTTGCCCTACGATAAAGGTGTGCGTAAAAATCAGCTTTCTGGGAGTTATGGAGACTTTCTTCCTAGACATGTAAAAAGTAGTGGTGAGAGGTACCCAACAGATGTTGTGTATTTCAAAACTGCGGAAAGTGAAGGAACTGTTTGGCACCCAACACAGAAGCCCGTTGATCTTGCGCGGTACCTAATTCGCACATATACCAACCCTGGGGATGTCGTACTCGATAACTCATTCGGCAGCGGGAGCTTCCTTGTGGCGGCAGCTTTGGAGGAACGAGATTTCTGCGGCATCGAAAAAAACGAAGATGTTCATTTATTCAAAAAAGATGCGATTGACTACATGAGTGTTGCATATAATCGACTGATTGAGGCGCTTGATAAGAAATCCAAAAAAACCAAGATTGATATACATAGAACCTCTTAGCGAAAATTAGAGGAGGAATTACCAATGAAAAAAGAGTATATCTATGTTCCTACGGCGGAGGAGCGGGTACGCAATCCTAATTTTCCTGAGCGCACACGGATCGAGTTTAATCGGCGAGCAGAGTTTGGCATTATTATTTGGGATACCTACGATGGCGAAGCAAAATCCACAAGTACCGTGAATAGTTCCATAATGCTTGTGGCACATTTGCTAGAACGCGCCGAGAAGGCCGAGGCTGAGACCGAGCGGGTAAGGGCGGCGTATCGCAGGTTGGTTATAAAAGAGCCAACAATTCATCCAACCAACGCTGGCGTTGCTACTATTGATTGTTCTGACTGCTACGGTCGCTGGGCGGAAGGTGAACCAGAACGACATAGGTCTTGGGCGGATGGCCACTGCCCCGCCCAGATACCCGAGGAAAAGTGATGAATGAACAACAAGGAGATCAAGATGAGTGACCAAAAATTAACTAATTTGAATATGCCAAACAACAAGCCGGTGACACAGTTCTTTTCCGTTGCGGAGTTTGCCGCCCGCCATCCCTGGCCATCCCAGGCAGGGCTGCGCAACCTGATCTTTCACTCCAAGACCAACGGCTTTGAATCCTGCCTGATTCGGGTAGGCAAGAGGGTTCTGATCGACGAGGAGCGGTTTATCGCTTGGATGCGGGACCCTTCAAGAGCGAATCGCCCAGGGTCCGCGTCAATGCCGACACATGGGACTCGGACAGATGTGCGTACCGCTTTACCATCGTAAGCTGGCGGTGGCCAAGCACGGCGGCGATCTCTGACGGGGTCGCCCCAGCCATGGCCAAGTAAGACGCAGTGCTGTGCCGCAGGTCATGCCAGCGAAAGTTTTCAATTCCCGCCTCACCCAACGCCAGCAGAAAAGGCGCCCGTAGATCTATCGGTTTGCGCCCACCCCTCCCAGGAAACACCCAACGAGCAATGTTTGGATGATCCGACCGCATCCGCCCCAGCACATCCACCACGGAATCCGCCAATCCCACGACACGGGGATCTGAATTTTTGGTTTCAAACAGGGTGAGGGTGCGGTCCTTGAGGTTGAGTACAGATACAGGTTTTGCACCCTCGCGTCCCGCCCATTCTGATGCCATGACCTCAGCCTGCCTAGCGCCAGAAGCCAGGGCCAGCACAACGGCGGGGTACAGCAAGGGGTGCCCAGACTTCTGACACTCGGCCAATAGGCGCTCCCGCTCAGAGTCGTCGAGGAAGCGGACACGCCCACGGGGCTCCTTGAATTTCGCCACTTTCGTCACCGGATTGTCCGATACCCAATGCCATTCGCGCACGGCCACGGTAAACACGTTGGACAGGATGGCCAAGTAGCGGTTGACGGTGGCCTTGGATCGAGGGGAGGACGACTTGCGCTTGGACTTAGTCCAATCGGTATCTGTGCGCTGGAGTATGTCGCGGGCTTCGGAGATTTTTGCGGGTGAGATAGACTGAAGCATGTGCGGCCCCAGGTATTCGCGCCACCAGGCTAATTGAAGGCGCGGCGCTCGCTGGTCGCGCTTACCGGGGATGACGGTGTCTATGTACCGGTCAATGGCGTCCGCTAAGGTTTTGCGGGGAGCAGACACCAAGTCGCCCTTGCCGTCCCGGATAGCAGTCTCGGTACTCTGGATGAAGATTCTTGCGTCGGTGAGGCGGGCAAAGGTGCGGGATACTTCACCCGCGCCCTTTCTCCGGATGCGAACGTGGTAATGAGTCTTGCCGTCCTTCCCCACCCGTGTTGTCAGCTTTGCCATAGTCCACCTCCATATATGCCAGGACTACCGCCGGAACGGTCGGTTGTCAAAGGATGGCGAAATAATGGCGAAAACTGCTTGGGTTTTGTTGGCCCCCTCTGCGGACCATTGATTTTCCTAGTGCTCCCGTCAGGAATCGAACCTGAAATAGCGGAATCGCAATCCGTCATATCTGATACAAATTCACTGACCACAACAACCCATTACAATAATATCAGCCACTTCTCGCTTCACTGGTGTTGCAGGTTGTTAATGGTCATCGGTATTTATTTATATCAAATGGCGAAAATATGGCGAAAACGGCGAACGCTCCCGCCCATTGAGATTGTCAGGTTCTACCGTTGGCCTTTGCGATGGATTGCCTTATCAGATAATCCGTCGCAGGGGAACCCTTCCCGGCCATCCAGTCGGCGATTGTAGCGCGGGGTATCCCGAGTGCCTCCGCCACGGCCCGCTGTGATGGAAGACCGTTCTTGTGCTCATAGGAGGTGATGAGCCGAGTCCTCTCTCCGGCGTCGATGAGGGTGGACGGGTTTACGGCCGAGACCACTGGCCGGGTGGTCGGGTGGTGGTCGGACCAATCTTTAGACGCCGAGGTGAGTGCCAGGATGGCCAAAAAGTAAAGTCCGGGCATGGTGATCACGGATGCCCAAGCGGTCGCGTCAAAGGTCCATGCAGGTGCCCCATGCTGGGCTTGAAGCAGGCGCTTGAGGGTGGTCTGCGAAACCCAATGTCCAGCGGTGGATTGTTGCCCGAGAATATCCAGGCCCTTGGTTGCCACCCGTGCGGCACCACCTTCGGCCAGCAGCGGGAGGAGGGACTGCCGGATCATCCCGGCCACTAGGGCGGAGGTGGCCAGCCACTTCCCGGCCACTTGCGTCCAAGTGGTCTCGCCACGCCACCACAGCCACACCGAGGCGGCCTCCCAGGTCAGGGATACCGCCCACCCAATCCAGACGGAACCGAACAGAGCAATCCAGGCCGGTGCGCCGTGGACCTGAGCAATAACGATCCCGGAGGCTGCGATAAACAGTGGGGGGATAATACGAATTACGGACATGGATACACCTCGTTTTGGTTGTTCCCCGGTTCCGCCGGGGACGGTGGTGGGCACTACGCGCGGAATTCAGCGGGGGTCATAGAGTGCTTCCAGAATGATCTCATGTTCAGAGATTGCCTCACTCGCTGATTGCAGGAGGTCCACCAGTGCGTCCCCGCCTTCCGCCGGGGGCGCGTCAAACCACCGAATCTCGCAGAGCACCAGATTCTCACGGATGGATAATGTGATCCCGGTAAGCGTGTCGGCCTCCTCGGTCGGAAAACCTTCCTCATCGGTTTCCACCAGGCGGCCAACAAAACGCGGTTGTTCAAGGTGGACGAGGAATTCTCGCTCTCCATCCACAGAGTCTCCGATTATCCAACGCTCTTTTTTCATCTTTAGAATCCTCGGAGTGTGACGTACTGCGGGTTTTCAATGCGCTCCCGGCGCTGTGCGCGAGCAGAATCCCCTCGGTCGTGCTTTTCATCCCGCGCTGATTCCCGGGCCGATTCATCCACCCATTGTTTGCGGTATGTGCCATTGGCGTAAAGGTTGCGGCCTTTGATCCGCAGTTTTGATCCATCCAGGAGCAGGAGCGTGAATGTGTGCTGCTGCTTTTTATCGCCGTAGGAATCCCGGATGATTTTACCCGTGATCCGCTCAAATCCCGCGAACTTCGCATTCCGAAACGACCCGGAGAATGTTGCGCGTTCAAACCGGACTTCGTCACCCGTCACGGCGTCGCCGGTGCAACTGATCGAGTATTCGGAGTCCCCTGTGTATTCGGATGTTTGGAAAGTCATCGCTCTACCTCTCTCTCAGTTTCTCCCGGAGCCGCCGGGGCGTGTGCTCTCTCCATCTGAACCACTCCAGTATCTCCCGCTCCAGGCGGGAGCGGGAGACGTGCAGGGGGTCAGGGGGTCAGGGGCCGAAGGCGCGTTGGCCCGCGGCGCCCATCCTCTCCAGAGGGATAGGCCCGTCCTGATCCGCGATGACCTTCCACCCGCCATTAATGCGGTCATCCATGGAGAGCGCATCCCAATCGGCCTGGGGAGTGGCGTCGCAGCCATCCCACGTGCGGGGATCGGCTCCCTCCGTGAGTTTTCGCAGATATTCCTGCAGCTGCTGGGGGTCGCTCTCATATCCATAGTGACTGTACTGCACCTGTTCGGTCTCACCCTCAAAAACAAACAGGGTCAGTCCTCCCCCGTTGTCCTCAACGACCACCCATGTTCGAGTTTCCATTTTGATTCTCCCTCCATCTCAGTGTCTCCCGGTTCCGCCGGGGCGGGTAAATCCCAACAGGGATTGCCTCAAAACCTTCATTAAGCTGTCTGCTTATCCCTCGGTCATTTCGAGTCCTCCCGCTGATATTGGTTGGATATTGTCCCGTCCATCCCCGGACCCCACTTTGGGGACATCCTGGTGACGGCCTCGCGGTTACCAATGCGCACGGTTTCCTCAACCGGAACCACGGTGCGGACCAACACGGCCACGTCGCTATCGTGCGCGCGTTTGACGGTGATCTGGACGTGATCCCCCACATGGAGAACGTCATCCGGCTTGAGCCGATAGGTCACGGATTTGTACTTGCCGTCTGGGCTGGTTTTCGGTGGCATTCATGCTCCTTTCGTTGGAGGTGCTGAACGCAGTTCGGCCAAGCGCTCCCGGCTATATTTGGCCAGGACCCTTGCGTCTGATGAGGGGTGTCCCTCCAGCCATTCGATCATCGTTTCAATGGTGGTGGTGGTTTCACCCATTCCGGTTTGAGCGTAAACCTCGTACAGAACGCCTCGGAGCGCCTTCTCACTCGGCACCCGGTGTAATGTCGCGGTGGCCGATGGGGATATGTAGAGGGTGCGGTCGTAGCAGTCCCGGATAGAGTCGAAATTCATCATAGCAGTCCTTGGAATGTGGGTTTTGCCGCAAGGATGCGGCGTATTTGTTTTTCGTTCCACAGCTTGCCGCCCCTGGTTTTCGTCCCCGACACGTCGAGCAGATTTACAATTGCCCGAAGGGTACCATTTTTCTCCCGCGCCTTAAAGATATTGCGGATTACCGCTATTTCATCATCCTGCGGTATCAGCGTCCCCTCGCTCCAGGAAAACCCGTAAGGGGCTTTCCCTACCATCAGAGTCCCACCGTCCTTCCGGTGGTCCAGGATTGGAGATCCGCCGGGAGATCCCTTGCGCTCCCGAATGGCGGAGGACGTGCGCTCACCTGCCAGCCGGGCTTCCATTTGGGCGAACACCAGCACCATATTCAAGGCAGCCTCACCCGCTGCGGAGGAGGTATCCCAGCGTTCCATCACAGAATGGAAGGCCACCCGGTTTGTTTTGAGCAGGTCGAACACACCCAGGGCGTCCTTGATGGAACGGAACATCCGATCCACCTTATAGACAATCACCGAGGATGCTCGCCCATTGCGGACCCGCTCCAGAAGTTCCGCTATACCAGGGCGGCCTTTCAGCGACTTCCCGGAGGCTCCCCGGTCCTCCAGGAAGTCTATGGGGGACAGATTATAGAGTTCGGCGTAGCGGGTGATGGCGTCCCGTTGGGCGTCCATGGAGAGTCCTTCCCGCGCTTGCCGGTCGGTGGACACCCGGATATAGGCGAGATTCATTTCTCCTCATCAATGTCATAGTTCCCGATTTCATAGTTGGTTATCTTGTCCTCAACGGGGGGGCCGTGATAAATCGCCTTATAGCACTCTCCTCCATCTGGGCCTTGCGTCAATTCGCTCACATCGTCCCCCTCCACGTCGTAATCGTAGACCTCCAGGGTGGTTCCAGGAGCCATACTTACGATGCGGATCACGCCGTTTTCTATGGCGATGATTGTGTTTTTATCGGTCATTGTATCCTCCACACGTTTAGAGTTCATCGGGTCCGCCGATGACGGTTTCAAAGCCCTGTCTCCATATTTTTATAGATCCGGTAATTGAATCCCTTTTCCAGCCATGAATTTCATGCAGGGACGTAATACTGTCCACAGCCTCCCAATCCAGCAGGATCAATCGTTTCGAATCCACAAAAAACTTCATCCCGTCTTTATTCACCGTTTTAATATGCCCATTCCAAGGCTTCCCCCCCCTGAACATAATCCGTACGTTCTCCTCGTAGGACGGTGCGGGGAGGCTACTGAAATAGTCATAAACCCAATCACATAACGAAATATGCGTCAGGCCATGGAACGTCATTCCGTTATCCAGCCTGCGCCACAATTTTCCCTTGTTGTCGTAGAATAATTCTCGGGCGTTGCGGCGCATCAAATCTACAATCGGGTCACTCATTTTGCCTCAAAAATTGTTCGCATTTACTCTGGGTATATCAATGGGAACCGAATCCACCAAAAACAGGGCCGGGTGATCGGTAGCTTGTTGCATGGCGGCTTCTCCCATCCAGCAGATCAGATAGGCCGCTCCGTTGTGTATCCATCCGCGTTTTTGGGTGAATAATCGGAAACCGTTCCCACTGATATAGTCCAGGGACCAACCAAGGAGATCGAAAGTCGCTTGAGCATTCCGATAGTCAGATTCCGCAATGCCAGCAACCCGCAAGTGGCGTTTTACGGTGGGGGACATATATTGGACTGTTGTCTCAACGTGCATACCGCTACCTCTCTCGATGTTCCCCGGTTCCGCCGGGGGCGGGGGGAACCGTGGCCCCAGTTGCCGTCATGCCTCCGTCTCCAACCACGGGCGGAGGATAAGATTGCGTGGCGTTGGTATTTTAACCAACGCATACAACCCAGCGCCCTTTTGCTTCCGCAAAAACGCAACCATCGCCTCCCGTGATGGAAAGGTGATTACTGTGTAATCACCGAACACCCCCTTAGCGGCCTGCACCGCTATCCTGTCGGCGCATGGGGACGCCATCAAATCTGCGATCCTCCCAAGCGGGAGGAAAGTTTTTATGATCTTCGACATTCCCGTCATCCCTCATCATTGTGTTCCCCGGGGTCCGCCGGGGTCGGTGCGTCGGATATCCTCGTTCGTTCAGGTTCCCCGGTTCCGCCGGGGTCGGTGTCACCTGTTCATCAGCCAAAATTCTTTAGGAACCTTGGCGTCTTCCTTCGGGAGCCAACCCCGCATCCGGCCCACGGTCAGATTGAACCGTGCCAGGGCGTCCAAGTCCTTAAAATACAGGTGAATGGTGCCCTTTTTATAAACTCGGATATAGAAATGCTCGGACTCCATTTTAACTTCAAAAGCGCCGCCATGCGTGGTTTTTTGAGCCTGTATCGTGTCCGAAATAGTGGCCTTGGTGGTCTGGTTACCCTGCATATACGCCAGAACCTTATCGAGATCATCCATTTCCCTAAGACGCCCGTAATTCCAGAAAAAAAAGTCCCGCTCACAGGAGAGTATATCTGGGATAACGACACGCTTGTTCACGAAAAAATAGTCGTTGGACTTCCAACCCTCCACATAGCAACGGTTCTCCTTTGTGTACTTTGTCAGAATGTCAAAGACCTCCTGGGCGCAGTCATTAAAAATCTTTCCCCTGTCTGCAAGGAGATTGATAAGAAACTGCCGGATATTTTCAACAGAGAACTCTAGCAGAATGACTTGCTTCAATGACATTTCAAAATCTCTGCGTGTCTTCGACGTCATCACATTATTGAACTCTGAAATGCTTACGATGTGCTTCCACGCGACATCTTGCAGTTCATCTACGGCACTATTGATCTTGGCTTTCACTGTCGCGGTAAGGTCTTCCCTATTAGATTCATAACGCTCCTCACCCTCCAGCAGCATGCGCCTATAGTATGTGGCCTCCGCCTCCTTTATGATCGCGGCGCGAGACGCCTCCAAGGACTTATGGAACGCTTCCACCTTGTTGGAAATCCGGCTACCTGATAATGCGATCTGGCAAAACTCTCCACCATCCCAGGAATCCTCGGCAGCGCTCACCTTGTGCATCCCCTCGAAGTGGTCGAACTCAACCTTGTTCGTCTTCTTAAGGTGGATTAGAGCAACGTCAATATTCGTAGTCCTCTCGGCGTCCACGAACGCACCTTCCAGGTATTCAACGGTCCCGAAGTCCGCTATTATTTTGCACAGCAAGACCCGCTCCTTGGTGCATGGATTCCGCAGTGTCTCCGCATTGATCAGGGCGACAAGTTCCCCCGAGTACAGGATGCCCCAGGCGTGGAGCACATGACGGGCCCCCTCTGAAAACGGTGGGTTCATTACGATGGCGTCGTATTGCCTCGTCCCCTGCGATTGCAGGAAGTCCCCACCGACAACGCGGAACCCCCTCTCCCTGAGAACGCTTTGCAGCTCCGGGACAATCTCGAACACGTCCACTTGACCTCCATGGCCTGACGTATGTTTTATCCGGTTGGATACGGCCTCTGCTAGGTTACCCTTTCCGGCACTTGGCTCCAGTGCGGTTTTCAGAGAATCCGGTGACAGTAGGCCCGCCATTCTGCGGGCAAGCGCGGGAGGCGTGGGGTAATAATCCTTGTGAATGTGTACCCCAGCCTCCTCGTAGAAGTTAAATCCCGCTTGTTCTTTCATGGTTCCTCGCTGGTTCGTGTTTCCCGGGTCCGCCGGGGGCGGTGCGTCCCGCCCATTGAGACGGGGCGGCTGATTAGGGTAGCGGCAGGATTGGCAGGTTCACCGCTGCGGCGCGGATGATCCGCAGCATCTCGGACTGGGCCAGGGATGGCGGAAAACTCGCGACAACGTCCCGCTCAAAACCTTCGGGCCTATCCGGCCCGACAAACAGCGCCCCGCCCTCAGGGCCAACAGAGCGCCGGTAGTACAGATAGCAGGGCGCTACTATCTCCTCCGAGTAGGAGCGGGTCATGAAGTCGGTCGCGGCGGCCTCTGCCAAGGCGCGGACGTATTGCGCCGGGCCAGAGCCCCCCACGGGCGGGTGGGTCGGGGGCTTATCGCTCCCGCCCATTGAGACGGGAAGGCGCTGGGCTTGCCTGGGGTCCTCAATTAAATCCAACAGGTTCGTCTGACCGTCCAACAGGTCGGTCTGCTCCCCTTGCCAGTGTGCGGGTGCCTTGCTCATGGTTCCTCGTTGGTTCGTGTCTCCCGGTGCCGCCGGGCGCGGGGTGCGTCTTAAACCCACC
>Ga0224495_10000885_pt1 | contig 22554 bp, 16 predicted proteins | sample SF_Jul11_sed_USG_FD_168128 | JGI IMG/M metagenome (GOLD analysis project Ga0224495, IMG submission 168128) | Sediment microbial communities from San Francisco Bay, California, United States - SF_Jul11_sed_USGS_4_1 | ecosystem: Environmental > Aquatic > Marine > Sediment | place: USA: California...
TGTATTTAAATCGAGGCGCATGGTACCATCGCCGCTGATGGCATTTACTGTTACATCAATAGCTGTTCCGCTTGCTGCTGATACAGAAGCAATTGTTCCTGCTGTAGCTCCGGTGTTGGTCAGAGCAAATTTGGTGGTGCCAACGCCGGTAACATTTTCGCTGAATGTGACTGTATAAATTACAGAATTAACATTTGTGGTTGTACCGGCTGGTGTATTTCGGTTGATAGAGGTTACCGATGGAGCTGTCAAATCAATCTGATAGGCAACAGTCGCTGTTGAGCATGCCAAAATATTTCCAACGGGGTCAGTCGAGGTAGCATAGAAATTATAGAGGCCTGCTGTTAATGCAGAACTGGTCAGGTTCATAGTTGTGCCTGCTGCTACACCGGTTGCCACTTGCGTTGTACAGGTGTTATTGGTAAATAATTTAACCGTATCACCGCTGGTAACGGCACCTACTGTTATAACAGGTGTGGTGTTATTTCCCGGAGAAGTTGCGGGTGTATTCAGTGTCAGACTATTAGGCACTGCCGGTGGTGTGGTATCTACAACTATAGCCTTGTTATTTGCCAGGTTAGATAACCCGGGTAGACCCAGACTTGCATTTAAAGAGGTAATACTATCTTGTAGTGTTGCACCGGCTGATAATGCAATAGCAGAAACAGTTAAATCGGGGCTGTTTTCTCCGGAAGCTACCAGATAGGTGCCGGATCCTGTTCCTGCGGTAAACGAAGCAATAGAAATAATGGCTCCGGTATCGAGGGTTATATTGAGAGTTCCTGCTGTTAAAAGAACAGGCACAGAATAGGTTACAGTGACATCAATTGTGCTTCCAGCAGCATAAGTTCCGTCTGGACTTGCAGAGCTTATTGAGGTTATGACCGGAATATCTGCAATGGAAATCATTGCGAACGAAAGATTGTTGGGAGCAGTTGGTATTGTGGTAGTAAGTGCATTTCCTGCTGCATCCTGAATGGTACCGTTATATGATATAGAGGAAATATCCAGAATTGCTATGGACTCTGCCACCCCCGATGTTACGGTATAAGTAGCAACAGCTATTGAAACGTTGTTGATTGTCGTAATGTTTTTTGTTTGCCCGTTATTCAGGTTTAATGTCAGACTTCCGCCTGCCAGTGTTACAGCTTCAGAAAAATTCAAGGTAATGTTAATGTTATTACCTGTGCCATAGGTACCGCTCATTGTTGTTGAGGTAATAGATGAAATAAATGGTACAGTTGTATCAATAATCAGGGCACTGGTTGCTGCTATGTTGGATACGGGAATTAAATTTGCTCCATTGCCTGCAGCATCAGAAATAGTACCGGTTGTCGCAAGTGTGTTAACTGTTAAATCAGGTGAACTGTTCAAGGTTGCTACAAGATATGTTCCGGTTAACATTGTGGCAGGGTATGTAGTAGCACTTAATGAAACAACAACACCTGTATCAAGGGTTGCATTTAGCAAGCCACCGGAAAGCGTAACCGGTTCATTAAATGTTGCAGTAATATTAATAGCTGCACCTATCGTGTAAGATCCGTTGGGAGTTGTAGATGTCAATATGACTGTTGGTGAGCTGTTATCTACTGTCAATATTGCAGTCGATGGTGCGGATACGTTCCCTGCTGCATCGATAATATAAATTACATAATCTCCAGCGGTTGAGGGGGCCGCAATTACTGCAGATGATCCAGTGGCGGTAACCATGGCAGGGCCGGCAGTAAAATCAGCAAAAGCTGTTAAAACTGGAGTGGCAGGTGCAAACCAGACCTGGTCACTGCTTGTACCAGAGGGCACAATTGTGACATTTGTTCCGCTTTGTACAGAAAGAGGTGTACTGAATACAGAGTTCTGGTTGGTGGGTGCAGTCGTATCAACAACGATAGAGCCACCCGTAAACGGTGTTCCTGAACTGTTCCCTGCAGAATCATATACCATAAATGTAAGCTGACCTGAACTTAACGGATTAACTGCAAGACTATAATTACCATTTGCATCAGCAGTTGCTGTTCCTGCAGAAATGCCATTCATAAAAACTTCGATACTGCCATTTGGCAATGTTGTTCCCAGAGACCCTGTTATCGTAACCGATGTCAAATTTGTGATTCCATCTGTATTACTGATTCCTGTATCACTTGCAGAACTTAAGGCAGGATCAATCGCACCGTTTGCTCCAGGCACATAATTCACAACAGTCTGAATAGTTGACGTTCCGGGTTCGCTCAGGGCATCAATAGCACTTTGAAATGTATTATTCGAACATTGAAATGTAAGAAAAATCATTATCAAAGAGGTTGAAATGTTTCGAAAAAGTGACATGGTGGATGATGGAATAAACATCTGGTTGCTCACTGTGTTTATATTTTTTTTCATAATAAAATCCTTTTTACTGAAAACATTTTGAAAATTTATGAGAAGATATTTTGATGTCATTGTTCTGTTCCTTTGTTAAAACGATATGTTGCACCTGCGTTGAATCCAAGAAAAGATCCGCTGCTTGTTTCAAATACCAGAGTATAATCAAAACCCGCATTGATGATAATATCGGGATTCGTTTTTAAATCAAATTCAATACCCAGACCGCTCCGCAGGGTAGAATCAAAGCTTGAAGCGGTAATATTCAGACCCGGAATGTTAATTGCTGCGCGGGTGATACCATAGCCTAATTTAATATAAGGTGCTAATAATTTTGTAACAGGAAGTGACGGGGTCACAGGAATTTGATAGTATGTTTTTAATATTAGTAAAACAGGTATAAGTGAAAGAGAACCTGTCTCTTTAGTAACGGAGAGCGAATTATAGCCCAGCTCAAGGCCACCTCGAAAGCTTATAGCTTCCATTAAAACGGGCAGAGGCAAATTTGCATCGGCTGTCAAGTGCAGGCCAAATCCGGTTCCGAAATATTGCCCGATTTGTGATACGGGAACAACGGCTCCCAGATTAAGATTTATACCTGGTTGGAGGCGTTCCAAGAGATCAGGTTTCAGGTCACCCTTTTCATTTGTTTCAGCAGGTGGTGTCGGTAATGTGCTTCTTTTTTTTCGAACAGGTGCTTGCTGGGTATTTCCCTGCTGGTTTTGAATTTGAGCACTTAACGAATTGTACTCAATAGTAGTTATGCCTTCAAATATTATCGTAATTAAAAAAAGTTTAAAAGTTTTTTTCAATAGATGAGGAGTTCTGGAAAAACTGATTCTTTTCATCTTGTTTATATCCCACAAAATTATTTATCATTCTATTTACTCCTGATACTCTCCGGTTAAAAAAGATATAATTCTCATGTTATATATTGACGGGTAAAAAATATTTTTTTCAACATATAATTAAATTTTTATATATTTGTTAACTTTGTATTTTTCTTTATGTAACTATTTATCGGTAAAAAAGTTTATTAACATAAAATTCATTGCATATAAAAAGTTGTCAGCGAATTTTTTTAATCACAAGTTTCAGAATGAATACTTTTATGATAAACTACTGCATCACCAAATGGACCATAATAATTTCGAATGAATCGTATTTCTTTGTAACCTGATTTTTTATAAAAACTGATTACGCCACTGGCGGACACTTTTACCTCAAGATGGATTGAGGTGCATTTTTTTTGCCGGGCACGGTGTTCAATCTCGGCAAGCAGGTTTTTTCCGAAAGATTTTTTACGGTATCTGGATTCGACTGCAATTGAATAAAGATATGCTTTGTTACTGTTTTTTTTATAAAGTGCAAGAGCATAACCAGCAACAATTTTATCAGCAATGAGAACAATAAAATCACAATTACCTTTTTTAATCAGATGAAGAAAATTTTCTTTTTTCAGCCAGTAGCAATCAAAAGAGTTTTTTTCAATTTCAAGGAGTGCGTCGATATCGCCCGCAGTAGCATTACGAATCAGCATATACAAAGCTGTTTTAAGTTACAGACCATAATATGGTAAGAGAAACATTTTCAATGAAATCAGAGGTAAACAACAATTTAAGATAATTCATTGAAAATTCCCTGTAAATTCATGTGTTAGCAGAATTCTTTGCGCTCACAACGCTCTGCCTTACGGGCGTTGTAAATGACCATGAATTATTAAAGAGTATACTGATTAAAACTGATAACCCAATGAAAACTCACCCTGCCATTTTGAAATGGGTAGAGACCGTCGCAGATTCCATGGAGTCCCCCAGTCAATTTTACAGAGGATTCCAGGAAAAAATGTCATTCTAATACCCAGTCCATAAGAGAGGTTTAGATCTTCGGTCATTTTACTCTGTTCGTTGTATGCTCTCCACTGTTGAACATTGTCAGTCGCAGATGCCGAGTCAAAAAAGAGTACACCTGAAAAGCCTCTGATGACCCAGGGTACAGGAAGCCCAAAAACAATGTAATCAATAACCGGATATCTGAGTTCCAGGTTTACAAGGAACGCCTGGGTACCTTTGATACTCAAAAATGGGTAGCCTCTGATAGTGTTATATCCGCCTAAAACCCAGGGAAAGTAGGTACTCTCTTTTCCCTGTACGCTGCCGGCAAAAAAACGGACAGCCCAGATATACCTGTTGAAAAAGAAAAAGTATTTTCGGGCATCAAGACTGATTCTTGTATATTGATAGTCTCTGCCTGATAGGTTGAGGCTCTGTTCAAGTGCAAGTGAGAGGTGGCTTCCGGTTAAGGGGCTTTCCATGCCATAAACTACATTGTTATACAGAATTCCGGCATTGACAGAATAAATATTGGTAAATATATCTTTTCGGGCATAAGTATCAGGAAGTCCTTTGTAAAATATCTCTTCATATCGGGCAATCTCGGTTCCGGCGCTTACACTTATAAAGGGGGTGAGAGGATAGGTGGCATTAACATACCCGCCTATTTTATTTATGGATTCGCTGATCTGATCTGGATTATATAAAATATTGTTTACTGTGGTTAAATCTGCAAGATTCAGGATTCCATAAAAATTTTTTGCGCGGTAGAACCCGACATTCCATCTGGTTCTTTTTTTCAGAAAAATATAATTTACTTTTATATTGGGCCAGTCTCCAGAAATAAAATCCATATAGGTTTCTACCCAGTGGTCGCCCAGATATTCACTGAAAATTCCATAATAAAAAAAACCCAGTTTTCGGGAATATGATGAATATTGAGCTCCGAAAAAAAGCATATCGGTGCTGAATCGAAGTTTGTAGGGCCCGGGTGATAAATTTTTATAACCGGGAGGATAAGACGGGTAATCAATTTTGCTGTATGATGTGGTTTTTTTGTCAGCCTCTGTAATATTCAGTTTATCTTTTTTTAAATCCATTATACCTGTGCGGTAATTTTGAGACTCAAAAAAAGAAAATAAAAGTTCTTTATAATTACTGTCTTGTTCTATAGCAAGCACAGAATTCTGAAGATCGGTAACCTGTTTCCATGAATTATCACTTAATTGAAGTATATACACATTGGAAATTCCGGTATGATCAGATATAAAATAGAGTTTTTCGCCTTCTGTATACAAAGGATATTTCTGAACACCCTGAAATCGTAATAAACTTTTTCGGGTATCATTTTTTAAATCATACTCAAAAAGATCATAATCTTTGTTGTCATATACAGCATCTTCTCTCTCATTAGATGAGTAGTAAACTTTTGTTCCGTCTGCTGAAAAGACAGCATCTTTTTCTGTAAAAAAATCGTTCGTTAAAACTTTTGTTTTATTTGTTTTCAGATCAATGTAGTAAAGATCACTTTTACCTTTGCTTGTTCCTGTAAAAAGGGCATAGTTTCCATCATTTGATAATCTTGGATATTGAACAATATCAACCTGGGGAACCCATTCACCGACAATTTTTTTCTTTTTAATATTAAAAAGATAGAGCCGGTCTTTTCCCTGTGATCCGGCGACAAAAAAAATATTTTGAGAATCTGAAGTAAACGAAATTCTGTTATCGAGAAGGTGCAACTGGTAGATTTTTCTGCTGACCCCCGAGCGAAGCAGTATCTTTTCCTCATCGTTTTCTTTTTTATCAATAGAGTAATCGAGTTTTAACAGATCTTCGTTATAAGGCTGCATGGCAATGACAGGGTCAAAAACATCAAAAGTAATATAAACCAGTATCTTTCCATCAGGCGAAATAACAGGAAACAATTTAGGTTTGAATTCACTTTCGTCGCCGGTTTTATTTACAGGCATCGTCTCTTCTCTGGAAGTCTTTTTAAGGACATCAGAATAAAACTTTCTTTTTAACCAGAGACGCCATTGTTGATCAAGCTCGGTAACTGTTACGCCCAGATTTGTTTTTATTGCCGCATCAAAACTTTCCTGGTCTCTGCTGTCTTTGATTATTTCCCCTATTTTTTTTTCCCCATAAGTTTCAGAAATAAAAAAGCAGATAGATTGGCCTCCCTTGTAAAACATATAGGGGTTCGAAACCTGCATATTGGTCAACAAATCTATTGTAGGAACCATATCATTAATAACAGCGTCCCGTATTACCATATCTACCGAGTGGTCCCATCCCAGAGAAAAATATTCCGCAGACCCTTCCATTAACCAGAGGGGTGCCTTGACTCCCGAAGAGATTCCAAAAAAACCCTGTGCCGAAAAAGTAAAAAAAATATCATACTGAAAAGCATGAACCAGCTCATGGGTAATCACATGGCGCAACTCATCATAACTTCCCATAAAGGGAATTACAACCCTCTTTTTAATAGACTCGGTAAATCCGCCTGTGCCCTCATCTATCATACCCGACAGAATGTTGGTGGACTGAAATTGTGCGTGCGAAGGATAAATATAAATGGGAATAACTTCACCCAGATTGTGCTCAAGTTTTTCACTTAAATAAATATTTGCCTCTTCAGCATAGGCAAGCGCTGTTCTTCCCAGTTCGTCATAATGTTCAGGATAGTGAAGATCAAAATGTTCACTCTGTAAAACCTGCCAGGAGATCTCTTCCCATTTGACTTTTGCTCCTCTGGAAAACAGGGAATTGCTCCAGATAAAGATAACAAAAAATATAAAAAATTTACGCACAGACCTGAATATACTTTTTCGATAATGTGTCAAAGAGTAATATAAACGATGTTTTTTTGGGTCAAATGCAATGCATTTTCATAAAAACCCGTTCAATTGAGTTTTATTTATTTTCTTTCTGTTTTAGCAAAAAAAAAGAATGGAAGACCAGTGAAAAATTGTAAAAATAAATTTATGGTCGATTATAACGCAAATAGATACTTGTCTGGTGCGATAACGTGCAGATAAGCTACGGTTAAAAAGATAATATAAGAATGGCAGAAAAGATGTGTTTGTAAATCAAATCGTTACATCTATATGCATAGCTGATTTAATTTTCTTATAACATAGTTTAAATATAATTTCGGCATCTTTCTAATATTGGATTTCGACATTCATAATATCTATATAATGATATTGATTTAGATATTCCGAATACTTTGCAAGAAACGCTATTAAAAAAATATTCTAATACCTCTTCAATCTCTTTTGCATTATTAACGTGCTCATATTCTCTTAATATTTTGTGACTTAAACCGTATCTTAATCTAAATGCGAATCCAGATATAAGGCGCCAGGAAAAATCCCATAACCAGGTACCTTCACTTGGAACTCCTGCCTGAAAAATACCATTTGGTGATAATAACACTCCACTCCTTGCTATAACCGAAGGTAAATCACATATATGTTCAAGTGCTGCGATTGAAATAATTCTATCATATTTTTCATTTGCTGGTATATTAGATATGTCTGTATATATGTTTCTGATTTTATTTAATTGGTGAGACTCCTGATATAGATCAGAAAATGGTTCCACAATATCATAATTTTGATCTTTATTTTCATAAAGAAGCTGGTTTAAAGTCCCTGCACCTACTTCCAGGGTATTTATAATGTTATTATTTGCACAGTTTGCTACTTGTTGGTGCATCCATGATTCCATTTTTTGAGATAAAGAAGAAATAAAGGACCGCCCTTCACGATTTTGTTTATAATGCTCTGAATATATTTTCATATATTCTAAAGGAAGAAGAGGGCGGATTTTGGGATATTTTTGAAACATCTGCCTGATCATTTTGATTATTGGAATTGAAATGTCTATAGATTTAACATATATTTTTTATTGATAGTTTTTTTTAATTTAAGTAAATATTTAAATTTGCTTATAATAAAAAAAGATATAAAAATATATTGCTCTTATGTTCCAAATTTCTTGTAAAGTTACCATCATATATGAAACACATATTAATACTGGGTGGTGACGGATATCTTGGTTGGCCGACTGCAATGTATTTCTCAAGCAAAGGTTATGAGGTAACTGTAGCAGATAATTACCTGCGGCGAAGTGAAAGCAAACGCTTAAACTGTTTTCCTTTGTATGAAATACCCGATCTTGAAGAAAGATCTAAAATCTGGTATGAAAAAACAGGTTATGAAATCAAAGTAATTATTGGCGATTTGACTTCACCTGATATAATGAGAAATATATTCAACGGCAAAGTCAGATATAATTGGGCAATCGATAAAAATTTTTCAGGTTTGCCACAGACTGTCGTTCATTATGCCGAGCAGCCATCAGCACCATATTCGATGATTGACTATGTTCATTCCAATTTTACCCTTCAAAACAATTTACTTGTTACCAATAATCTGATGTATTCTGTTCGGGATCTGTCACCTGAAACGCATATCATAAAACTCGGCTCTATGGGTGAATATGGAACACCGAATATTGACATTGAAGAGGGATGGATTGATATAGAGCACAAAGGTAGAAAAGCCAAGTTTCTATATCCACGGCAGGGTGGTTCCATATATCATACAACTAAAATTATGGATACAGATCTTTTATGGTTTGGTGTTCGTATGTGGAATCTGAAAGTAACAGACTTGATGCAAGGGCCTGTTTATGGTATAGAAACAGAAGAGTCTAAAATTGATAGTAGATTGAGAACACTGTTTAACTATGATGAGATATACGGTACTGTTATAAATAGATTCATTACTGAAGCTGTAACAGGTTACCCATTAACAGTTTATGGAAAAGGCGGTCAAACGCGCGGTTTTTTAAATATAAAAGATACACTGCAATGTATTCACAAGGCAGAAATTTCACCTGCATTGCCTGGTGAACTGAGGATATTCAACCAATTTATGGAAACATTATCTGTAAATGAAATTGCCGAGAAAGTCAAATCTGTTGGTAATAAACTTGGTTTGAATGTTGCAATAAAATCTGTAATAAACCCACGTAAAGAGTCAGAAGAACATTATTATAATCCTATTCACAGGGGTTTATTAAATCTTGGTGTTGAACCGCACTATCTGACAGATGATGTTTTAACAGAAATGTTTCGGGTTGTAGAAGAGTATAAAGATCGTGTCAATAAAGATATAATTATAAAAAATATAAGATGGTAAGGGTTGTTTTTAATTAAATATAAATATTGTTTTAACCAAGTTATTTATTTTTTTTGTGCAATTATAAATTGCGTTGTGCCATGGTATACTGGTAAAGATATTGATGGCATGTAATTTGAAAGTTTTTTAAGAATTAAATTATTGAAGATTCTTGCAAGTTTAAAAAATAGATTACCAATATCTACCCAGTGCATTTTAAAATTTTGATGCCTAATTATTTGAAACTCATTGTTTTCCAGTATCATTTTTAAAGATTTCTTATTGTATAGAATACAATGATCAGGCGGATTTAAATACCACCATTTTGATCCAAGTAATTTTGCAAGAAAAGAATCACAATTACCAGTCACAACTACCAGATATCCATCTTTTTTTAATTTTTTTCTTACCTTTTTTAAAAATTTATCTGGCTCAGAAATATGTTCAAATACTTCTGATAGCATAATTATATCATATTTACCTGAAACAACGTCAGGTGATTTACCGGCAACACCATTTATGCCAAGATTTTTTTTCATCCATTTTATTGCATCAACTGATATATCATAGCCATATACATTTAAACCTTTGTTTCTGGCTTCATCAAGAAAAAATCCATATGCACAACCGATATCAAGAAGACTTTTATTTTCAAATGGAAAATTGTTTTTCATCTGAATCAAATAATTTTTAAAATTACGTTTTAATGCACCAGATTTGCCAATATAGTCAGGGTACCCGGAAAAATTATTATCATCTTTTCCTGAAAAATATTTATGGTTATATTGATTAAAATTATTGATAATATTCTGGATAAAAAGAGTTCCACAATTTTGACATTTCAGATATTCATATTTCTTAATATGATGTCTTATTTTTACTCTATTATCACTGCAAACAGGACATTTTCTTTTTTCCTGTGCCATAATTTAGTACTTAAAATTTAAGATCGTAACCATGTTTTGATGACAGAGCCTAAAAAAGAAAAAGCATATTTCAGATTTTTGCCTTTTTTGCTGGTACCGCTCAACCGTCTAGAAATATGTATCGGAACTTCAACTATTTTTAATTTGTGTTTTGCTGCTTCCATGATCATCTCTGCGGTATGATACTGTCTTTGATTTAATTTTATTTGATTTAACAAATTTATCGAGAATGCTCTGTAGCCGCTTGCACAGTCCGTAGTTTTTATACCAATCAAAACTTTTATTAAAAAGTTAAAAATGTAGACACCTGTGGATCTGGTGAATGAATAATTATCTGATGAACCTAATTTTCTTGATCCAATTACAAGATCAGCCTTGTTCTTTATTAATGATGATACAAGTTTTTCTATATCTCGTGGATCATGCTGCCCATCTCCATCTAATGTAACAATATATTTAAAATGAAACCTCTTTGCAACTTCATAACCTGTCTTCAAGGCCGCTCCCCCGCCCAGGTTAACTGAATGAGATATCACATTCGCATTATGTGTTTTTGATTTTATTACTGTATCATCTGTACTGCCATCATCTATAACTAAAATTCCTGTTTTCATGCCAGCAATTTCATTGGGAATTTTTTGCAGAACGTATGAAATATTCTCACCTTCATTCATTGCAGGAATTAACACAATTATTTCTCTAGTTATCAGATTTTTACGTTTTGGGGTTAGATAACCTTGAAGAGCTGCAGCGCGAACAATATTCTCTACCTGGGTTGCCCATGCAATGGATTTTGATCTCTCGATTAAAAACAGAGGCCATATTAACAAGGTAGATATGATGAGAAGTGTTATCAACCTTCCATTTGGATACTTCATTAAATTAAAAAGCTCAGCTGGCAGATTAACAATTGAAGGATAAAAGGAAATAATCAGCAATAGCGCAGTAAAAAAAATTAAAGCTGAAATATTTTTTTGATGGTGCCCTGGTTTTCTGAGTTTAAAAAAAATAAAAACAAAGCAAAAAACACTGAATATCAATCCAGATAATCTTAATATGGATATATCAGAGTTTATCATTTTCAGGCTTTAAACTCCTTTCAGTATTCAAGATTAGTAAAAATATTATAGTTACAGCAGGTAATATTAAAAATTTTCCATCTTCATAATCGTACCTGGGCACAGCAAGGGTTATGAAAACATTTATAAATACAAAAGTTAATAATTCTTTAAAACCAAGCAGTTTATCAAGAGTAATTATGGTAAAAATTGCATAGATATAAACAAAAAACACCATCTGTCTTTCAGAAAGAAACGGAAATGCTATAAAAGATGCAACAGTAATAATTATAAAAGGAAAGCCAGCCTTAAATATATGAGCTACAGAATTTTTTATTAGTAATATAAATAAAAATGCAAGAGAGCCATGATATAGAAACTGGTTATTAAACATTAAAGAGTGTCTGTAAGAGTTACCCAGATTAAATGCTGAGTGTGAACCAATATAACGCCATATGCCCAGCCCGCCAGATGATATAAACAGCACTACAAAAAGAAGAATAATCGCAGTTGTTAGCCATTTAAATAGTTCAGGATTTATTTTAATAAACCACTCTCGCCAGTTTTCAGGTTTAAATATACCTGAAATGTTACCTGCAATGACCATTGAAGCAAGATAACTCACCAACAGCGAAGTGGCTATCATATTTGTGGTCACCCTGAAACCAGATTTATAATTTTGTTCAATAACAGGCCAAAAGTCATATATCATTATATTGGCATCACTATTTACATAGTGATAGATAAAAAAAGTAATATGCCCTAAAAAAAGAATTAAACCTGTAAAAAACATTGATTCTTTATTTTTGAAATTATATGTTTCTGACTTGTTTTTATAAATTAAAAAAAGAAGTGAAAACGCAACTGCAAGAGGATGGGTAAAAACTGATAAAACAAAAGTTAAAAAAAGTGCTTTCAGGTTATTGTTTATAAAAAATAATATTGATAGTACTATTAAAAATAATCCTGATACATCTGTAGTAACCGGATATTGCAACAAAAAACGGGTAGCCGGTGTTATAAAAAGCAAAAGCAAACCAAACATTCTCGAAAGAGTTTTTACTCTAAAATATTGAAGTATTTTATCAAGAGTCAGGTAAGTTATCATCAGTAAAACAGTATTATAAATATAAAATGAGTTCATAATATTCTGATCATTACGGTCTATATTTAAGTATTTCAAAAAGTATCCTATAAAATAAGATGGTAAAAATCTGAACCCAAATCTATTTTGTTTTACATGTTCGGTAGAGAGCTCTTTGGCTGCAATCAGGTATCCATCGATGGAATCGGCAAACAGCAACAGTTGATGAGTTTTAAAAAATATAATAGAATATGTAAAAATTATGAGAACTATTAATAAGGCTGAACTATATGTTTTGGAGAAAAGCAATTTTAAAAATCTTGATTCAAGTGAATTGTTAAATAATGTAACCAGATAGATAAAAACCGCTATCCATATAATCAAACCAATATAAATGACTGTTTTATATCTATTTAAAATATAATCAAATGCGAAAACCTTTTTGCTGTATTTTACTAAATAGTCGTTATAAAAGTTTTGATTGCTGATAATCGCAGCATTAGACCCTTTAACATTGATTTCAAGATTTTCATTGATAAAATCAACCTTCGAGATAGATTCACTTATGTTGAAATAATTAGCAAAATTAGACAAAGGTAAATTGATCTCTCTATTATTAACACCGAAATGATTAATAAAAACTTTTGAACTGTTATACCCCAGATCAATCCGTATACTTTTTAACGGCTCTTGAGTATAAACTGTAAAATTGATATCATGAAAATTTCCATCGACAGAAATCTCTTTTACAACTGAATTGTACTCATTGAACTGTTCACCTGTACTGTAGAAAACCTTGATTTGATCATTGTTGTTATTTTTTATATTTAAAGTTAGATCGGTCTTATATTTATAACTTTCTATAATGATAAGAGATGGTAATAATAAAAAAAAAATAGTTAATATAGTAATATAAAAATTTCTTTGATTTTTTATCATTTTAAACATTTCTTTTAGAAAAAGTTAAACAACTAATTTTAAGTTGTGTCTTGAATAGTATTCAAGACACAACAATCATTATAAGTGAGTAAAATATTATTGAATAGTTAATGGAACAGCATAACTAACTGCAGAAACACCTGTTGTTGCTGGCACATTTGCAGTTAATTGAACAAGTTTATTTGCAGAAGGCACACAACCATATCCCCCAATATATATAGTCGAGTAGGTAACAGGTGCAGCTGTTGTATAGTAGATTGTACCTCCCATGTTATATATTGTATTTGGAGATCCATTTTGAATATAATTTCCAAGAGGTAAAGCAGTTGTGCAAGTTGCATTAGTAAAATAACCAGCTCCTGTCACGACGGCACCTGAGTTAAATATATTACCAGAGTAGTCGAGCTTCATTTTGTATCCACTGTTATTTAAAACATAGATATTGGTATCTGTCACACCTATAACCTTTCCTATTGATATACCTGCCCCATCTTTAACATGCGGCACAGCAGCATATGCAAAATTCTGGTTCATGGCAGAAGCTGTTACCGGCTGACCTGCTGAAAAGGTGTTGGGCACCTGGGCAATAGCTACCCCTGCTGCTGCAATAATCGCTGATATCAGACTCCATTTTAGATATTTTTTCATAATTTTTCTCCTTTAAATTTAAATTATATTCAATAATCCTTTTTTCAAATACTCAACCAAACCTCAGTTAAAGTTACAACTATCAAAAACACTCGTTGAATCAAAGACGCAAACCATGGTTGCCGTAGCTGATGCCACTCCCGCAAGTGGTGCAGTTGTGAACACAGTAGACCAGTTGGGTACCTCATCTCTTGCAAAAACCGAATAGTAATAGATCACTCCATTATTAATAGCATTTGTATCTGTAAAAGTTGTGGCATACGGTGCAGTCAGAGATGCAAAAGCCTGTATATTATTCAGATCGGCAACTGTTGAGGTCGGGTAACCCACTGTGCTTCTCATTACGATAATTCCGGCAAAGTCGGTATCGGTCGGGTTTGTCCAGCTGACAGTTACAGAAAGTGCTGATGTTGCAGCAACTGCTGTAACAGCAGATGGTGTTGCCGGCGGTGTTGTATCAGCCGGTGTTGCCGAATTGGCGCTGCCTGTTGCAGATACATTGTTTGCATTATCATAAGAGTAGATTACATAGTTGTAGTTTGTTCCATCAACAAGAAGTGTGGTATCAGAGCAATTTTCAACCATTCCAGAGATTCCACCAAGCCCTGCGCAGGTTACCGTCGATGCGGTTGCATCGGTCGGCCCTGTTGGTATAGATGCCCCTGTTCCTCTTTTAATTACCACATGGTTAAAGTCGGCTGAAGTAGAGTTTGTCCATGATAGATCAAGTCTGTTTCCAACCGGGTTTATGGTAATATTGAAGTTTGTTGCATTGAAAGGCGCTGTTACATCTGCCGGGGTTCCTGTAGCTGTTATGCCTGCAGAAATATTGTTTGCATTATCTATTGTGTAGATAGTATAGGTATAGGTCGTTCCGTCAACCAGGCCTGTTGTGTCGTTAAATGCCGCAAGGCTGCCTTCATATATGTTTGTGGCAAGTGCATCTCCATTGGGAACATTGGTAAAAGTACCTGTTTTACGTAATATGCGTACTCTGTTAAAATCAACAGTTGTGGGCAAAACCCATGTCAAATTCAGCTGTCTGCCTGCAGCAGCAGCAGATATGGTAAAACCGGCTACTTCAGCTGGCGCTGTAACATCAATACAACCAAAATTGACATTGGTAACATTTGCACCAGATATGGTGCCCGTCACTGCTGTAGAGCCGGTAGTGTGTGTACATGTCATTGCCGGCGAAGTGGGTTGCGTAACCGATAGATTGTATGATCCATTAGGCATATTGAAACTATAAGTGTCTAAAGATGTTCCGCTGCCTGTTACTGGAAAGGTCTGGTTTGTAACAGATTCAGTCACTGTTAGCGTTGCATTAAGTGGCAACCCTGTTACTGTTCCGCTTAAAGTAACGTAGGCGCTGCATGTTACCTGCACATTTGTTTTATTCGCTCCACTTATTATTCCACCGCCGTTGGTAACAGAGCAGGTTTGACCAGCTGGCTGAGTACCTACGGTAACAGACACGGTAGATTGATCGGGAACTGCGGACGTAAAGGTAAAACTTGTCGCAGTAGATATCATTGTCAAACTCTCCACAAGAACACCATCCACTCCCAGATCAAGAATCAGACCTGAAGTGGAAAGTCCTGTGATGGTTCCCCCAACAGAATAGGTAGTTCCATTGCCCGTTCCACCATTCACATTGGCTGATGCGTCAACACCACCAGCAACCTGAACGCAATTTTGAAGAGGCAGCGAAAAAATCACTAGAGTTAACAAGATGAGTACGATTTTATCTATTTTGAAATATATAATAATGTTCATAAACATAATATATACAGGTATAGTATGTTGTCAATTTTTTTTGTATTTTTAATTGACAGGATGTATGGTGCATAATAAATTTTTAAAATTTGTTATAATCTTGCAGATTTTTCTATTATTTTATCAATAAGGTCGGTCATTTGCGCTTTGATTTTATTTCGTTGCGACACGTTCTGGTTTTTTCAACGCCAGGTTTGTCATTGTTTATGAGAATATTTTTAAAAAATAATAAAATTTTTAACTTGTTAAATTCATATGTGCATTATTAAAAATGAATATTGTCTGGTTGTAAAAATGAGTTTAAAAAGAAGCATAAAATATATTTAAATTTTATGATATTCCTATGAGTAGTCATAAATATTGTGGATGGCAAATTCTAATTGATGGAGAATACTATGAAAAAAAATATAATAAAAAATGAGAAAAAAATGTCCCGTGAAAACTTTTTAAAGAGTGGCGCAGGAATTATTGCAGGCGCAATGGCATTGCCTCTTATGGCCCAGGACCATAGCGGACACGAGGGTATGCACCATGAACATATGAAACTTCCCGCTGTAAATGCAACTATCGCTAGTGCAGCTGCTGAGTGTGTAACAAAATCAGAGCTCTGCCTGAGCCATTGTATTATGCTTGTGAAAATGAAAGATACCTCTCTTGCTGAATGTATGGAAAAAGTTGCCCAGACTATCGCCGTATGCCAGGGCTTGAGTGCAATGGCTTCTTACAACTCAGAACATCTTAAGAAATATGCGATGGCATGTGTTGATGTCTGCAAAAGCTGCCAAAAAGAGTGTGAAAAACATGCGAAAAAACATGAAGAGTGTAAAAACTGCGCTGAATCATGCAAAAAATGTATAGACGCCTGTAACAAACTGGCCGCCTGATGAATCACCGTTTGATATAACTTTTTCATTCCCGCAGAAGGTGAGGCATATCTTCGCCTTCTGCGAAAATATTTGATTGTTTTAACAAGGAATAACAAATTTCTTAATGAACGATCTCTGGAATGTTTTTTCTTTTATTTTCTATCTTTATGGCAATTGATGGTGTCTTTTCATTGTGATTAAAATCAGCTTTGCCAACAAAAAAACTTTCACTCTTGTCAAAATAAAATCCGTTTATTTTTTCTCCACCAGAAATAAAAAATTCCAGGGTATTATCACCATTTTTCAGATCAGTAGCAGGAATATAGTAACTGTAATATTTATCAAGCTCAAGATTAGAAATCTCTATTATAACCTCTCCAACAAAATTGGCATTTGCATAACTTTTTAAAAACAAAAACTGGTAATATTTTAAATCTGAAGGTATTTTTCCTAATTTCATGTCAATTTTCAAATGATGTGGATCTACATTTGTGCCATCTTTTTTTTCTTTGGGCTTTATTTTAACCATAACATATTTTCCTGTTATGGCTGCTGGTATTTTTAATCTGTTCTGAATATCTGGTGCGATTATTTCAATAACACTGTTTTCTTTTAAATGATTACCTTCACTTTTTTTTAAAACAATTTTACTTCCTGAAAGAAAGTTGTCACGATATGTGAACTCCATATACTCTATATTTTCTGCAGGAAAATATTCATAATATTCATTCTTCTTTTGCAATCCTTCAATATATTTATTAAAAGTAAATTTCCTGGTCTGTTTTTCGTACAATTTGCCATCTGCATAGATCTCTACATCACATACCCAGTTAAAAGTGGAATAAAAAAGATCATTAAAACTGACTTTCTGCAATTTTGTATCTTCAAGAATGGAAAATATATCATCGGGATTTTTCACTACAATATCGTTTCTTTTAACCTGCCCTTCTATTACAACTGCTTTGACGTTTGAACTAAATGGCCATATAGATTTTAGTGTAGCTACCTGATCCTTACCACGGAACACATACATCAAGGTATCATGCGGAAACAATTCTGGATGCAAAGACAGAACCGAGACATTTTGTCTTCCTTCTTGAATAATGTCACGAACATCCCATACTTTTCCAAACGGAGGTTTATTGTCAGATGAATTCGTTTCTGCAATAGAAGGTAATGAAAGAAATAAAATGGTAATAAAAAATGTTTTCTTAATCATGTACCACAATTGCCCGAATCAAGGCACATTCTGGCAGACTCTGCGGCTGTTGTTGTTGCATACTCTTTCATTAACATTTTCAAGATATTCTTGCCTGTGTCTTTATCTCCTGATTTCATATAACCAAGTGCCATGCCATAATAAGCTTCGGTTCGTATCTCTGCATCTGGCCTTTTGCTGATTACATTTTCAAGAATCTTTTTGCCGGCAGCATAATTTTTGTTATATATCTGCTCTATGTATCCGTGCCTGTACATTGCATACGCCGCCATTCTGTGACGTGGATACTTTTCATAAAACCCTATATAGTTTTTAATTGCACCAGTATAATTACCTTTGAATTCATTATTCATGGCACTATTATATAACGACATATCAATCTGCGGTAACTCTATTTTTTCAATCAAGGTCGGCTCCATAGGTTTTATTGTTATTTCCATACTTAGAGCATCATAATCATCATGAGTAAAAAGCAGTGTATATTTTCCAGATGGAAAATCCTCTGATTCCAGCGGACAAATTCCAAATTCAATTTCCTGATTACTCTGGTCTTTGATTATTTTTATCTGAACATCATTTGCCTTGCAACTTATTTTCAGTTTTCCATTTTTTTTGTATAAGGCATCATCGATATCCCTGGCAATCTTGTTAATTGCGTATTCCAGACCATCCTTGTTATCATACCATTCAACAATATCACTTGTTACAGAATTTCCTGTTTTCAGGTTTATCAGAGAGTATGAAAAAGATTTTGTGTCTTCATATATCTGTAATGATCCCTGAAGAAGATGAGTAACGCCACGCGCCGATATCTCTCTATTTCTGTTAAACTGAATAATTCCACTCATCTCAAGCTCTTTTTGTTCAAGTATATCTTTGACTCTTGTCTGTTCAATGAGATCTGCGCTGCTGTTTTTTGAAATTGCTGAAATCAACATATCATCAAGAATCGATGCCAAACCGCTGCTCTGGGCCTCGCTGTTTCCGTTAGCTATATTGACAACACTGATCGAAAAATTACCGCTCTCTTTTCTCACTTCACTGATATTTTCCGAGATATTTTTCAGATTTTCAGCAACTTCAGAAGCTGCTTCTTTTGCCATTTTTTCAGGATTTTTACCAATTCGTGTTTCAGTATCAACTATCTTCCATGTTACCATGTCAACAGCCCTGACAGTCACCACATAATCTCCACTGATATCATTTTTATAAATATCTGAAAAGGCCATTACATCAAGAGCTTTCATTCCTTCTACTGTCCCTGAGTCACAATTGATAATACCGGTTTTACAGGTTTCCAGATAACTCATTATATTTTCCATACTACTTGCTTCACGTATATTCAAATTGCTGTTTTTCTGGAACTCAGTGGCAATCGATGTTGTAAAAATACTCGTGTCAAGATTGCTGTTATGAACTTCGATATTTGATATACCTGCTACTAATCCGTGTACACTCTCTAAACTGGCAGATACAAGAAGCCAGAAAAAAATAAATTTTGTCATGAATTGAGTTTTTTTATCCATAATTCTACCGCCTTTCTGTCATCTCCGTTTGAATTCAGATCAAGATAATGTTTGTAATATTCAACTGCTTCTTTGTTTCTTTTTAGCTTTTCAGCAATTATTCCGCAATTTTTATAATAGCTGCTGTTTTCAGGTTTAATTTTAATAGTTTTTAGCGCCAAAGGGTATGCCTTTTCAGGTTTATGCATCATTGTATAAACAACTGAAAGATTATTCAGTGCATCAGTATTATTTTCATTTATATCGATAGATTTATGATAATAAGTAACCGCTTTGTCACGCGACCCTTTCATATAAAATGCATTACCTAAAAGATAATAAATTCGATCATTAGCACTTTTTGTTCCAAGCAATCCTTTCAGAAAATAGATGGTTTCATCTGGCATATTCCGAAGAGTGTAATATTCTCCAAGTGATGCAAGCGCATCAGGATTAGTCGGATTTGCTTCAAGGGCTTTCCGTGCAATTTCGGCAGCTTTTTTATAGTCCTGTTTTTCAATAAGAAGAGTTGATGCTTTGCCGAGAATTTTAGCTTTCTCATTATCATCGGTGGAACTTTCTGCTGATATCAGAAGTTCATTTATGGATCTGTTAATTGAAGAAGAGTTTATTTTATCGATATCTGGCTGGTATTTTTTTTTGCAGTTATCTGCTGAAATAAACAACCATATCAATAACGTACCAGTTGTTGCTCTGGATATATATGATAAATATGTATTATATTCGACTCTATTCATTTTGAAGTTCTTATTTGAGTCTATATTATAATATAACTTTAATTTGGCAAGGATATTTTGTATTTATATTCCAATGTAGTTAATTCAAAAAAATTAATATTCCATAGCACTGATTCAAATATGTACTGGATGGTGAGACGACTGTTTGAAATGTGCCGACACCCAATGATGCATAAATGTTTAAGTTTTTCCACCTGTAAATCAAGCCGGCTTTAAGTTCGATTAATGGACTTAGACCCAAACCTGACAATCTGGTTTCTATTCTGAGAATATATCTATAAAATGGTATATGTATCGTAAATCCATCAAATGCTATTAAAATCAATGCCTCGGGAGCGCCACCAACCAGACCTAATATGCCCAATGCAATACCAGTTAAAGGCCACCTTATTAAATTTTTTTTTGAACTTGGTACGACCGGTATTATATAACCCAAACCTCCAGAAAATCCAAAATATCTGAAAATATTAGCATCCCAATCTATTTCTGCGCCTACCATTGTTCTTAAGTGATTTGAACCAGATAAATTATTAAATAGAATAGTTTTTAGCAAAAATGCATTTTTCCCCATCTCATTTTCTAATGAATATATTATTTTTTGATTTATTAACTTGTTAGTTTTATCATATTCATTGACTACCTCCTTTATGGTAGAATAAACTTCCTGATCTTTTTCCAGACCATCACCAGAAATAACTTTTGCATAAACTTTTGTGTGCATTAATTCAATGACTTTAAGTTTAACTATGTCTCCATTTTTCTTATTTACATAGACATAATCCCCCATGTTTGTATTTTGAATGGTCTCAACGAATATTTCAATCTTGTCTGAATCAGTTGCGCTCCATACTTTGCCTACTTTATCTGAAAATTCATATTGCGATTGCACAGGTTTATCTGTTTTATTTACAACAGCATTTGAGGTGTTTACATTATTACCTTTGGTTGCATAAATTATATCGCCTTTTTTTAAGTGATTGAAATCTCCATCGACGATGGTTAAAGTTGCTTGGTTATTTTGTATCTTTGAAACCTCAAAAATTATCAATTGATTTTCTTTTTGCACATATAGATTATCATGCAATGCAGGTTTATTGTTATTAATAATTACAGTAATATCTTTTGAACTTTTTATTGATATAATCTCACCAACGGAATCGGATAATTTAATATGATTGCGATTATTTTGATTATCACTATATAAATTATTTATAAAGCAGAAATGAATTATGATTGTTAAAATTACAGTTTTGTAAAAAGTGTTTTGACCAATTTTATTCATTTTGCATAAATATAGATATTTAATTTGTTGTCAATTACAATCTTAAAGTATTCTTTTTCAATAAATATTAATGCAAGAATCTAACGTTCCGAGAATCTAAATATGAATAGATGTCGTAAATTTGCTATTTATCTGTATTTTTTTATTATAAATTTTTCTTTTTTCAGGCAAGCATACGCTCAAGAACCTGACGCAGTAAATGTTCAACAAAATCAAACAGAAATTCGTCTTGAAAAACCTTTTGGAAAAATTTTTGAAATCAGCAGCGATAGAACCAAAATTACTATTCTGATAGATGGTCATGAACGCCCCAGTTTAAAAGATATTGTCTATGCCAAACATGGAGAGACAATTATAGAATTGAAAATAATAGAACTTACACATACCAGTGCAAAAGCACAACTTTTAGATGAAAATGCAATTGTTATAAAAAATGATAAAGTATTTTTAAAGAAGATATATCAAATTATAGAACAAAAAAAAGAATCATCTGCAAATAAAAAAAATAAGGCATGCATGCATTTGGGCTGGTTTACAAACAGTGTAGGCCGTGGTTTAGAAGCTGAATACAGCTATTTTCCATATGTTGATAGAACAATTGATAAGCAACTATTTAAAGATCAAATTAGTTTCTTTGTGAGATCAGACGTTGGTCCATTATATACAGATTTTAAGAGTGCATATGGGAATTCAAACCAACTAGATGCAAATTATTTTAATATTGAAACAGGAATAAGAATATTTTTTTTTGAACCAATTATTATTGGTCACGAAAATATTGGTTATCATAATAATATCGTAGAATTAAATCAAATATATTTTAGCACTGGTTTAATATTCAGTTTTTTTCGCGGTCAACACACCTGGGGTATGCTTTACAACAGATCAAATAAATACTCCTTTCAGAATATCAAAAAATTTCATTGGGGTGAATGGGCAATATTCTGGCCATTTTACTGGTAAATAAAATTTTTTATATAAAAGTTACAGAGCATGTAAATACTTGTGTCGAGTCCGGGGAGATAGGTGACGAAATCATGCTGATTTAGCGAGCCTTTCACCGTAGAATTTTTCATAGGGCGTCAAACCATTTAAAGACCAGTGA
>Ga0224495_10000886_pt1 | contig 22550 bp, 17 predicted proteins | sample SF_Jul11_sed_USG_FD_168128 | JGI IMG/M metagenome (GOLD analysis project Ga0224495, IMG submission 168128) | Sediment microbial communities from San Francisco Bay, California, United States - SF_Jul11_sed_USGS_4_1 | ecosystem: Environmental > Aquatic > Marine > Sediment | place: USA: California...
TAAGATGCAAATACTTCGAAGGTCGCTGGGCTGAATTCTGGGACAATATGAAATACCGAACTTTTCTAAATGGGGAAAATGCCTTTGACTTAGTCGTATGATTTACTAAAAAGTAGCCGCTCCCGAATTATTAATTTTCAATCATTAACGGGATTATACAATACATCGATTCCCTGGTCAAGATATCCAATCCAAACATAGTTTCCCTCCATTTTTAAAAGGTGTACTTCATTTGAGCTAAGTCCTTCAATTACGGTTAATTTTTCAAGAGTCTTTTTCTCGCGATCGTAAATTCTTATTCCATTTCCTGACGTTCCTATCCACAACATTCTTCCGCGCATGGAAAAAGTAGACGGATAAGGGATTCCCCAATCATAGAACTTGCAATCTTTCGTTTTAATGTCATAACGATAAATACCATATTTATGAACTCCAATCCAGACGTAACGACCATCTATCATGAGAGATTTTATATTGTTCCCGGCAAGTTTATTGTTTTCAACATTTACATAATGTATATCGCCCGTTGTTTTATCTTTTATTATAGCCCCTTTATCAAGAGTTCCAAAAGCAAGATATTGGTGATTTGCATCAATAGAATATACCTGGCGACTGCCGACATAAGAATTTTCATCAAGAACAGTAATGGTTTTTTTTATAATATCGTATTCAATTACTCCGTCACTTAAAGTTGAAAAGTAAATAACTCGATCATCTTTAACAACTTTTTGAGCCAGTGTAAAAGTTTTTTCATTTTTTGCAAGATGCAAACTGCGGCTGCTTTTTTTATCAAAAATATAAATTCCATCATAAGAGGATATATACACATATTCAAAATCAACATACAGATTTCTTAGTTGCGTCGATGGCAGTGGAATGGCGGTATACTTTCCGCTCGATCTAGAAAAACGTATCAACCCGCCGCCCCAGGTAGAAATCCACACATCATCTCCGTCAACAGCCAAATCTGAAATAGCATCATCAGGAAGACCATTCTCTTTACCGATGTGTAAAATTGTTAATCGACGCAGTAAAAAACTCAGAGGTTGTGTCATGGTTTGACCAAGTTCGACTGCGCCTGTTAAATAAGTATGAGCTAATTCCTGATTTAAAAATTTTTCCGCATATAGAAGTCCTAATGAATAATAAATATCTCGTTTCTGGTCTTTTATTATTTTGAAAAGTTTTTTATCCTTCACTGATTTTTTCATATAAGGATCCAGCACAAGAAGAGCCTGTTGATAGTAGTCTATCGCGCTTTTCCAGTCACGGTAAATTTCACTAATTTTTGCCATATATTGATTACCATTTATATAATATGCGGGATTTAACGATGGATCGCCTGCTTTTGACAGATATTCTTTAAAATTTTCAGAAGATCGGGATATTAAATTTAAATGAAAATAACATTCACCATACAGGTAAAAAAGATTTGTCCTATGTCTTGAATGTGGAAAACGACTGTCTAATTTATTGTAATAACTTACTGCATTTTCATATTTGCCGTTTTTTCTTTGAATTTCTCCAAGGTAAAAAATAGCATCTCTAATTTCATATTCAAAAGGTTGTTCTTCTATAAATTCAAGAAAATATTTTTCAGCGTCATTTAATCTGTCATGCTCAAATAGTTTTACTGCTTTGTAGTATTTTAAAGTAGGGTTTGGAGCAGATGTAAGCGACGCAAAAGAAGTTAAAACTATAAATACAATTACAAAATGTGTAAAGAAGTAATAGCGAAAATTATTAAACTTCATTTTGTAATGATGCCCGATATCTTTTCCAAAAAAATGCAGTAAAAACAGAGAACACAACCGTTGAAATTAAAATGTAGGCTCTTTGTATAAAAATTAGTCCCATTTTAGTTTCCTTTACCCCTTCTCTACTTTTTTCTTCGTCCATAAATTTTACAACTATATATCTATCGTCGTAAAAATATAATTTGCGAATAAATTCTTTTATTGCCTCATTATCATTCTCAACATGCGCCAGTTTTTTGCCGAGTGCAGTCTTTTTTTTAACTAATTCTTCAATTTGCACTGTAAGAATTTCCTTTTCTTTTATTTTTTCAATATAGGCAACATAACCATTTTTACTGAGAAGAAAATTATACATAGCCATTTGTACAATTAACAGAAGAAACGGCCAGAAGACCCAATGCTCACGACTGTTTTGAAATGTTCTAAAAAAACTTTCTATCATTATTTTAGGGGTTTTTGATCATTACCCCGTTTAAGTTAATCTTTTTCCAAAGATATTTTTTCCTGGGTATACAGCCTCTGAACCAAGAATTTCTTCAATTCTCAATAGCTGGTTGTACTTAACTATACGATCAGATCGACTCATTGATCCTGTTTTTATTTGACCAGCATTGGTGGCAACAGCAAGATCCGCAATAGTGGTATCTTCACTTTCGCCGGATCGATGTGATACTATAGAGTTATAACCATTTCTCAAAGCATAATCCATGGTTTCAATTGTTTCTGTAAGAGAGCCAATCTGGTTTACTTTAATTAAAATACTGTTGGCAATTCCTGCCTCGACGCCTTCTTGCAGAATTTTCTTGTTTGTGACGAATAAGTCATCGCCGACAAGTTGAATTTTGTCTTTTAAACTGTTTGATATTTTTTTCCATCCATCTTGATCATTTTCGGCCATTCCATCTTCAATTGAGATTACAGGAAATTTATCGATATAACTTTTATAAAGTTCTACCAGCCCCGCGGAATCTAAAGACAGACCATCCCCTTTAACTTCATATCGGTTGTTGTTATAAAATTCAGACGCAGCCGCATCCATCGCAATGTATGTATCATGACCAGGCTTATACCCTGCTTTTTCAATGGCTTCAACAAGAACGGTTAATGCTTCCTCGTTAGACGATAAATTAGGAGCAAAGCCTCCCTCGTCGCCAACTGCAGTGTTCATGTTTTTGGCTTTTAGTACAGATTTTAGTGAATGAAAAATTTCAGCTCCCTGACGAAGACATTCTTTAAAACTGTCAAACTTTACGGGTATAATCATGAATTCTTGAAAGTCAATGTTATTATCCGCATGAGCTCCTCCGTTAATCACATTCATCATAGGAACGGGTAGAGTTCTGGCAAATGGACCGCCAAGGTATCGAAAAAGAGGAACGCCGGAATATTGTGCGGCAGCATGAGCGGCAGCCATGGACACGCCTAAAATAGCATTTGCCCCTAGTTTAGCCTTGTTTTCTGTTCCATCAAGTTCGATCATAAGGTTGTCAAGCTCTCGTTGGTCAAGAGCATCCATTCCAATAATGTTTGGTTGAATGGTTTCGATGACATTTTTAACAGCTTTAAGAACGCCTTTACCGAGATATCGACTTTTATCGCCGTCTCGCAATTCCAATGCCTCACGCGAACCTGTTGAAGCTCCACTTGGAACAATAGCTCTTCCAAAATCTCCGCTTTCGAGGTATACCTCAACTTCTATAGTAGGGTTGCCACGCGAATCAATCACTTCACGTGCGTGGACTTCATCAATTATTGAACTCATGAACCAGATTCGTGTAAATAACAACCCTGTAAACGTCAATTTACTTTTTTTGCTTTAAGCAGATTCATAGTACCTTTCTATTAATCTGATATACCACAGTATTAAAGATGGAAATTTAACAATATGGGAAGGATTCAAAGAACAAACAGGAAGCTTATTTTACATTTGCACAAATCAACTGAATATTCGATCATTGGTAGGGTTTCATTGCAGTCTAAAAGGTGAAAAAAGATCTTTTTATCATTCTATCCTTTTTTCCTATCCTGTAGAATTGAACCTGTTAATTGAGAAGATACTTTTAATGACCCATTAAATATAATTATACGAAAGTATTTACCGCTGGATTTCAATTTTAAAACTGTTAGAAGGTTAACTTATGCAAGAAAAATATCTGCCAATACTTCTAAACATTACAAACAAAAAAATTCTGATCATTGGAGCAGGTAAAGCGTGTCGTGAAAAGTTATGGAGTCTCGGGCAAATCGACGTTGAAGTAACTGTAATTGCTCCAGAAATTCATGAAGATTTTTATAATAAATCATGGATACATTTAATTAAAAAGAAATATCAAAAGGGTGATCTGCAAGGATATTCAATTGTATACGTAGGAATAAATAACCCTGAAATAGAAAATGAAATCCGTAGAGATGCTCATGAACAAAATGCACTGATTAATTTTGTTGATAAGAGGGAGTTTTCGGACTTTATTTCTCCTTCCGTTATTCAACGTGAAAATTTTTCTATATTTGTTTCGACTTTCGGTAAAGGCCCGGGAGCCGCAAAAAATATTCGTAAAGAGATAGAAAAAAATCTTGAACTAGATCGATTGGATATTGAAACCAAAAAATTTATATTAAACAGAAAAATAACCAATTCTTAAGAAAAAAATACTTTTCATTGATATAAAATTTTAAGTAATAAGGAAGTTTTGTGAAAAACAAAAATAAAATATTTGTAAATATAATAATAACGAGCGTAATTATTTTAGGAGCGCTATTTCTAAAGTTAAATGAAGTAAATTGTGAAAATATAAAAGATATCCGCAATCATAAGTTTACAAAATTTTCAGACGCGAAAAAAGCTGTTTTTAATGTAGCCTCTCAAATTTCCAGGCAAAACTCTTCAGAAAAAATTACTTTTTATTGCAGTTGCCCATTTGATAAAAATAAAATTGTAGATATTCAAAAATGCGGATATCATATAAGAAAAGATAAAAACAGGGCAACGCATGTTGAAATTGAACATGTCGTTCCTGCAGATAAACTGTGCGGTAAAACACTTGAGTGGACACAAGGAAGCAATGCCTGTGTTAATCATAAAGGTAAACATTTTAAAGGAAGAAGATGTGCATCAGAACATAACCCTGTCTGCATAATGGCCTACAACGATTTACATAATTTACGTCCTGCCATTGGTGAAATTAATAATGATCGCAGCGATTATCCTTTTGGAGATATTCACATGGATAGTACAGCTTATGGCACATGTTCATTTAAGATTAAAAATGGAGTTGTTGATCCTCCAAAAGAGGTTCATGGCGATATTGCTCGTATTTATCTGCACATGAATATGGCATATCCTGAGCTGCATATTTTAAATGAAAATGAAATTCGATTTTTTAAAGTATGGTCAAATCTGGATCCCGTAACTACAACAGAGTGCTCTCAAAATAAAATTATTTATTCCCTTCAAGGTAATTATAATCTTGTTGTACTTGAACAATGTTATCAGGCAGGTCTTCGTTAATATAGTATTCTACATTACTTTAGTCATGGCAGAAAATTTAAATCAGCGGTTATCTTTATTTTTTTGACAGGCGTTTACAAAAGCTGGAGCCCACCAGGGTGAGGCAAGACTATGAAAGTGGGTATAGGTTGCTAACAAGTTCTTGTAAATGATTCCGTCATGATGATTTATTATACCGGCTCCTCTTTTCATGGTAAAAATTAAATCTGTATTTTCAGCGAGGTTTTCTAAAACCGAATAATGAAACTCATGTGCTCGTGATATTGTTCCATCTGGAATTTCCCACAGTGTCGGTTTATCAATTGCATTATTTTCCCTGATTAACTCTACATAACCTTTACCCTGAGGTTTTTTATGCATAACGCTATTGCCTTTAATGGTTCCCACCATTTCGTGTTCAATGTCATTCCATATTATTTTTTCTGACATGTACATCATTCCACCGCACTCTGCGAATATGGGGAGATTATTTTCACATAAATTAAAAATACTTTTTTTCATATTTAGATTTCGAGATAGCTCCAGTGCGTAAATTTCAGGATATCCTCCACCAATGTATATACCATCGGCTTTTGGTATTGTCGCATCACTTATGGGGCTAAAATAAATCAGGTTAGCTCCTTCGTTTTCCAGAGCCTCAAGGTTATCAGGATAGTAAAAATTAAATGCTGCATCACGAGCCACAGCAATGGTGATTGATTTTTCTTTTCGAACAATTACATTTACTGACTCCATAATTTTATTTTGTCTATGGTAAATCAGCGGTTGGGTTTGATTTGCAATTTCAATTAGTTTATCGATTTGAATACTTTCTTCAGCAATATTTTGAAGTTTTTTCATTACATCCTTTACTTCTGGTTTGTCTTCAGTTGTGATGATACCCATATGCCTTTGCTCAAGATTTACCGAATTTGTTTTATAGACAACACCAAGCACTTCAACAGAACAATTTATTTCAATAGCTTCCAAAATTTTATCTTCATGTCTTTTGCCGGATACCTGGTTTAATATAACGCCAGCAATTTTTGTATCCTTCTCAAAATTTACAAATCCGTTGATCATTGCCGCAACGCTTCTAGACATTTTATGGCAATTTACAATTAAAATGACAGGCGTTTGAGTGTGTCTTGCTAAAAATGCGGTTGAACCTAATCCTTCTGAATCTATAGAATCATACAGACCATGATTTCCTTCAATTATCGAGAGATCAGCATCAGCAGATTTTTCAAATAAGGAACTTATTACATGATCTTTAAATAAATACAAGTCAAGATTGTAACACTTTCTGCCGCTTGCCAACGCATGCCATTTGCTATCAATATAATCGGGCCCCTTTTTAAACGTCTGAACTTTTAATCCCCTTGCAGATAAAGCCGCGATAACACCGCTTGTGATAAAAGTTTTTCCTGAGCCGCCATTAATTGCTGAGAATAAAATTCTCGGTCTGTATTGTCGTACTAAATTATTATCTAAAGCAGAATTCAATTCGTTGTTTTTTGAGTATACCATTTCTTTAGTTTGGGGCAGTTATTTCCTGGTAAACTCGGGTTGTTTGATGCGTTTCACACGTCAAAACTTCACCTTTCTACCAAGAAGTAGCCACTCATTTGGTTTTCATATTAAGCTGTATTTTTGTGCGCTCAGCTCACACAAATGCCGGCACATCCCTGTACCGGAAGAGCGCGCCCAAGTTTGGGACGCACTCTAAACAAATTCTAAAGTATTGACGGCATTGTAAACTTTATATAATAAGATGTAACCATTTGCTGCAGGAATGCGGCAACTTTCTTTGAAGTCATCACTCTCTGTAATCGATTATCAAATTTTTATGAGTCCATATAAAAACCTTATAAAGATTGACACCGTGTATTTTTAAAATAACAAGGATATATAAAGGTGAAATATAATACTTGAAATAAAATATATTTAGATTTTATTTAATCTGAGATTAACACAATATTTTTCGGAAAATATATATTAAATGCTTTACATAACTACATTATGTCGCATTATGTCATTCATGATGTTACATAATGTTGGCAAAAAGTATAAATTTTTCTTGATATTATGTTGATAATAAATCTATATTTCGTCTAAAATATATATAGTTTAGATAAAATAACAGTAGGGGATTTTATGTTAAAAACAAAACAGGATGTAAGTAATTTTCTTAAAGAAAAGAAAATATCTCCAACTTCACAAAGGGTAGAAATGCTTTATAAGTTGATACAAAAAGATCAACATTTAAGCCCTGAAGTGGTATTTAAGATGGTAAATGATGATTTTCCAAAAGTTTCAAGAGCGACGGTTTATAATAACCTTAACTTGTTTATTGAAAATGGAATTGTCAGAAAACTTTCTTTAGGTTCAATTTCTACAGTCTTTGATACAAAAAACGAACAACATTTTCATCTTCATGAGGAAAACAGCGATGAATTGATCGATGTTCGTACTAATGAAGAAACAACCGGAAAACTTTCTGAGGCGGCATCAACAGTTCTCAAAAAACAAATGGGGTCGGGTTATAAAGTTAAAGATGTAATCATTAACTTTGAAAAAGTTTAAAAACCATTAGGGGCGTCGTTCAAAAGTTCTTCAGTATCATTGTTGACTTTTTGATTTTCAGAACCCGCCCCTTTATCATGGGTTTCAGCAAATTCTGGTTTTACAATAGCCCCGCAATTCATTAAAACTTCTTCCATACTTATTCCGGAGTTTTCTCCAGGTATTTCGCAACTTGAATCTTCAAGCATGGTGATAGCTTTTTTTACCTGTTCATATTGAACATCATCAGGCGCTTCGTTAATAAATTTTTTCCAGTATTCAATAGTTTTACTTTTATTTCTTTTATAAATTAAATAAATATAACCAATTTGATATAATGACGGTTTAAAAGAGGGGTCTACGCTATAAGCTGTAGTAAAGCTATTTAATGCTTCTTCACTATTTTTTAACTCAAGGTAAATTTGTCCGATACGAAAATATTCATATCCTGGCCGAGCAGATAAATTTTTTGCCAGATTGTAGTACTTCAAGGCATTATTATACTGGCGATTAAATAAATTAATATCACCTAGATATGAGTATGCTTTGGGATGAGAAGGGTTTTGTTCAATAACCTTTAATAACGTTTGTTCTGCAATTGGATATTTTTTCTGAAAAAAATATTTTTCGCCAAGTTTAAACAAATCATTGACATTGTCCTGTGAAAACAATGAAAAGCTAAGAAATAAAACCATGATTAAAACACCAGATTTTCGCATAATTTTAATATCGTCCATACTGAAGATTTTATTCTTATGTTTTTTCAGCTTATGAAAAAGTAAATAACTTTTAAAATTTTATTATTATATTTTTAAACGCAAAATAAAAACAAAACAGAGAAAAGATGACTCCGGATTAACGGAGCATTTGTTAAAACAATTATCAGAAATAGACATCATTTAAGATTTTTTTAATATATTATCCATTTCTTCATCAAAATCAAAAAAAGCATTTTCTGGCAATACTGGTTTCGTGATGTAATACTCTTGTTGATACAGTAAATGAATAAACTTCATTTTTGCAGGGGAAACAGCATTTTTATCTCTATAGACATACACAAGGGGACGCATTGGTTTTTCATGCCCGGATCGAATGACCATTGCATACGATTTGTCTGATAGTTCTACAAGTGAACCAACCGGATACACGGAAAATTTAAATAAAAATTGTTTCATATAATTTGGATCATAACGTGATAATCCATATGCAAGCAGTTCTTTCATCGCTTCATATGGCAGTTTTTTCTTTTTGTAAGATTTTTCTTCAAGCAGTGCTCCAAAGGAATCTACAATTCCGGCAATTCTGGCATATTCTGTGATTTCTTCACCTTTGGTTCGTCGCGGATAACCAGAACCGTCAAAATGCTCTTGATGTTGTAAAGCAACCATAGAAACGCTGTTTTTTACTTTTGCAAACTGGGTTAGTATTTGATATCCGAGAAGCGGATGAGTTTGAAGCTGATTTTTCTCTGAGTCGTTGAGTTTGCCATCTTTCATTTTTATTGATAGTGGAAGCGATGCCATTCCAACGTCCATCAAAAGTATTGAAAAGGTCAACTCTATATTTTTAGGTACGGAAAATGCCATAGCATTTGCCAGGTAAGCCCCAAAAACAGCACTAAACATTAAATGTGAATAGGGTGTGGGGGAATAATTCTGATAATAAGTGTTAATAAATGCAAGCGGATTATCTGTTGATAGCGTAACAATGTCTTCAGCCAGGTTTCGCAGAGTGCTCATTTGAAACGGCTTCTCAGCCGTCAGGGTTTCATAAGATTCTACAATTAATTTACCTCCTGTTTCCATTAATTTCAGGACTTCGTCTCTAGCTCCTGCTGCCTTTTTAAGTTCGGCTTTTGCTTTTTCAATATCGATTTTCTCCTGTCCTTCTATTTCAATTTCTTTTTCAATAATTTTTGCTTCTGCCGGAGAACCGTCAGTTTCTACTTCCAGTATATTCCACTTTTTCAATCTATCAATGTCAGACGGCTTTAATGCTTCAAAAGCATTTACAAGTTTATTATCGCGATCGATATAAACAGGTTTATCAAATGCCATACCAGGATGCAGCTTACTTACTTCAATTTTTTTCATGACTTATAAAATAATATTTAAATATCCCTAATCTACATTATCGGCAAATTATTTTCGTTAATTATCTATTTTTTTCTATAGTAATAACATAATTTTAAAACTTTTAAATATTCTTTTTATACTTTGATCAAATACTAATGATTTTGTTTTATATTTAAATTTCTTTTACATTTCAGTAAAATCATATCATATAAAAATCATTTAACACAAAAAATATAGTAACCTTTATGTTAAATTAAACCGAAAATCTGAACAAGCAACAATATTGTAAAAACCATTATTGTCTAAATGAATTTAAAAAATGAATAAATTTAACAGATCAAACATTCAATTACTTTATCTGGGAGGATTTATTATTCCGCCGTTATTTTGGATACTTGCAGGTATGTACATTGGCATTTATTCAATTAGCTCAATTTTAAAAATGAGTCCGGTGTTTTTTATATTATATATAGCAGTTAACATCGGGGTTTATATATATATAAATAAATTATTTTTTGATATTGAAATTGCTTATCAAAAGGTTGGTAAAAAATATGTCTTTAATGCTCAAAGAGCTATAAATTATCTGCCGAAGTTTTACATAATAATTTTACCGGTTTTTGGCATCATATTACCACTTAGCGCTCAGACAAATATATATGGCATATTGACATTTGAGTTTTTCATAGAATGGATATTTGGGCTTTCCTTGATTTTTATAGTATCAACGCCTTTTTTTATTTCCATGTTAGATCTTCTAGAAAAAAGTACGGAAGATATACCGATCTCCGGCAGTTTTAATGACTTAAATATTGAATCTAAATTTGTTTTAATTTCGATACCAAATATCATTGGTACTTTCATGGTAACCGTATGTACCTACCTTCTCATATTTCTTAAAAATGATCAAAATCAGGATGTAATATACATATTGTTTACAAAAAGTGTAATACTAGGGGTTTTTATAATAAGTATTTTTATCTATAATCATGTAATGTTAAGAAATCAAATTCTTAGTCCTGTAAAAAAGCTAAATGAATTTTTAAATAACATAATATTAAGCGGTGGAAATATAAATGTAAAACTTCATCTGGCAAACAGAGATGAGTTTAGCAGTATTGCCGTTAATTTTAACTTACTGGTAGATCTATTGCTGCAGATTATTTATGAAATAGATTCAACTTCTGAAGATGTATTAAATTCATCAAAAAGGTTACACCAAACTACCAAAAAAATCGGACATTCAACTCAAAAAGAGCAAAATATTATTAAAGAAATATCAAAATACAGTTTACAGTTAAAAGAAATCAATGACAGGTTAAACGAATCGTCGGAAAAAAATCACAAAGATATAGTTTTGATAACAGAAAATATCCATACAGTTAATACAGATACCCGTGAAGTCATTCAAAATCTCGAAAGCCTTACCGAAGGTATACGAAAAACAGCAACAAATGCGCAAATAGGAGAAAAATCATTATCTGATATGCGCCATACTATGGAGGTATTATTCAATACTTTTCAGGAAATTTCAGATGTGATGGATTTTACAAATGAAATTGCCGAAAAAATTAATTTGCTTTCATTAAATGCATCTATTGAAGCGTCGCGTGCCGGTGAACTGGGAATGGGTTTTGCGGTAGTTGCACAACAAATTGCGCGACTTTCAGAAGAAACTAAAAAAAATGTCAGGAATATTGAGCTGCTTCTTGAAAAAAGCAGCGATAAAATGAAGGATGGTACAGATCAAATCCTTAAGGGAGTACAAACCATTATATTTTTATTAAATGGAGTTGATGATATCGAAAAAGTTTTCGGAAAAATAATTTTTAATTTAAAAGAAGATTTAAGTAATTATGATACTCTCGAAACGAAGGTCGGGGATATTAAATCAATTGCACATTCAACGAAAGAATTAACCGATGCTCAAAGTGACCGAATAAAAGCAATGACGGAAGCTATTACATTAACAGAGCAATTTATTACTTCCGCATTAGAGTCAGTTAAAGAATTAAATACAAATGCAGATCATGGTTTGCATTTTGCAAATGACCTGCAGAAAAAGGTTACACAATTTCATATCAGTAAAAATGAATCATCTGCAGAGGACAAAATCGAAGTAAATACATAAAATAAATTGCAACCTACTTCTACTTCACTTCTACTTTTTAAAAGGTTAAATGAGTAAAAAATTTGAAATATATGCGGGCAAAGAACTGGCAGCATATGGTTTTCCAGAAGGACATCCTTTCGGCTTATCCAGGCATGACGCCTTTATGGAAGAAGTAAACGCTGATCCTGTTTTAAATAAAATAACACTGCATAAACCAGTTTTAGCTGAAAAAAACCAATTAATGATGTTTCATACAGAAAATTACATCGAGATGGTTCAGTTAAAATCAAAGCAGGGATTCGGATATCTGGATACAGGAGATACTCCGGCATTTCCAGGTGTTTTTGAAGCAGCCTCCTACGTTGTAGGTTCTGCTGTAGACGCTGTAAACCGAATCATGTCTGGAGAAATTCTAAAAGTATTTATTCCAATTGCAGGTCTTCATCATGGAAGACGGGATCGTGCATCTGGTTTTTGTGTATTTAACGATTGTGGAGTTGTAATAGAGCAACTTCTGCAAGTATATGGATTACAAAAAGTTGCCTATGTTGATATTGATGCTCATCATGGCGATGGGGTTTTTTACGGTTTTGAAAGCGATCCGCGAGTTGTTTTTTCAGATATACATGAAAGCGGTCAATATTTGTTTCCTGGTACTGGCTCATCTGATGAAACCGGTATTAACGAAGCAAAAGGCAGTAAATTAAATATTGAAATGAATCCTGGAGACAGCGATGTCGAATTTTTGGTTGCATGGCAATCTGTGCTTGAATTTCTTCATAAAAATAAGCCGGAATTTATATTATTTCAATGCGGCGCCGATAGTCTTGCCGGTGATCCTTTGGCACATTTAAAATATTCACCGGATACCCATGCTAGAGCAAGTAAAGATTTGGCAGATCTTGCAAATAAATATTGCGGCGGTAAAATGCTTGCCGTCGGCGGTGGCGGTTATAATCTATCAAACATAAAACAGGCTTGGGCGGGCGTAGTTCATGGCCTAATTGACAAATAGAGGCAGATTAAAACCTGCCAAAGGAAAACTCCAGGCGGGCAATTTTGCCCTCTTTTTAACATTATGAGTTATCAAATAAAAAATTATAAAAATTCATTAAGATGGCTTACCGATGCAGTTTCGTTATCTACGGGTAAAAAATATTTAATGGGATTTACCGGATTTTTTTTGATTATGTTTTTAATGGTTCATTTATTTGGCAATATGTTGTTGCTAAAACATGATGGCGGGCTGGCATTTAACGCTTATTCGAAATCGCTGCTGACAAATGTTCTCATTCGGGTTATTGAAATATTTTTATTTGCAGGTTTTATTTTACACATCATTTTCGGTATTACCGTAAGCATTCAAAATAAAAATGCGCGCGGCAAACAATATGCGGTAAAATCAAACATAACCAGTTCTTTTTTTTCAAGGCACATGATAGAAACTGGCAGTTTTATATTAATATTTTTATTAATCCATTTAAAAACATTTTTTTATGCCCATCGAATTATGGATTCTAATTTAACCATGTATGAAAGTGTTGTTATGGCCTTTCAAAATATTTATTACACAGGATTTTATGTTTTCATCATGATTTTACTTTCATTTCATCTTATGCATGGATTCCAAAGCGCATTCCAATCGTTTGGTTTAAATCATAATAAATATTCGCCACTCATTAAAATAATCGGATTATTTTACGCAGTGGTTGTTCCCGGACTTTTTGCATTAATTCCATTCTATATTTATATGGAGAAAATAACACTTCAATGAGTACATTGGATTCAAAAATACCACAGGGCAGTTTAACTGAAAAATGGAAAAAACAATGTTTTGACTATAAACTGGTAAATCCTGCTAATAAAAGAAAATTTGATATTATAGTGATTGGAAGCGGTTTGGCAGGATCATCATCGGCGGCTTCACTGGCCGAACTGGGGTATAACGTAACAGTATTTACTCACAATGACAGCCCCCGCCGTGCGCATAGCATTGCCGCGCAAGGCGGAATTAACGCCTCAAAAAATTATCAAAATGATAACGATAATGTTCACCGTTTGTTCTATGATACCATCAAAGGCGGGGATTTTCGCGCAAGAGAAGCCAACGTCTACCGTCTTGCAGAGATTAGCGAAAAAATCATAGATCAGTGTGTTGCTCAGGGCGTACCATTTGCCAGAGAATACGGCGGGCTTCTGGATAACCGTTCTTTTGGCGGCGCCCAGGTTTCAAGAACATTTTATGCCAAAGGTCAAACAGGTCAACAGTTGCTTTTAGGCGCCTATGGAGCTTTAAACCGGCAAATCCAAAAAAAGAAAGTTAAAGTATATTCTTATCATGAAATGCTTGATTTGGTTTTAGTAGAAGGACGTGCAGTCGGAGTTGTAGTTCGCAATTTGTTAAATGGCGAAATTAAATCTTATTCGGCACATGCGGTAATTATGGCTTCGGGCGGTTACAGCAATATTTTTTATTTATCAACCAACGCTAAAAATTGTAATGCTACGGCAATATGGCGGGCGTATAAAAAAGGCGCGTATTTTGCCAACCCATGTTTTACTCAAATTCACCCGACGTGCATACCGGCATCGGGATCGTACCAATCAAAGCTTACTTTAATGAGCGAAAGTTTACGAAATGACGGCCGTGTCTGGGTACCCAAACAAAAGAAAGACCCTAGAAAACCATCTGAAATACCGGACAATGAGAGGGATTATTTTTTAGAACGAAAGTATCCTTCGTTTGGTAATCTTGTTCCCAGAGACGTAGCCGCACGAAATATAAAAGAAATGTGCGATGAAGGTTATGGAGTCGGTAAAACCGGTCTTGCTGTCTACATGGATTTTCAAGATGCGTTAAAGCGTCTTGGCGAAGAAGAAGTTGAATCTCGTTATGGCAATTTATTTGAAATGTATGAAATGATTACCGGAGACGACCCCTATGTAACTCCAATGATGATATATCCAGCAGCACATTATACAATGGGGGGTCTCTGGGTAGATTATAATTTAATGAGTAACATCGAAGGTTTGTTTGTTTTGGGCGAAGCTAACTTTTCTGATCACGGCGCCAACCGTCTCGGGGCAAGCGCTTTGATGCAGGGTCTTGCTGACGGTTATTTTGTGATTCCTTATTCAATAGGCGATTATCTTTCGCAAATGGCGAAAACGTCTAAATCTGGTTTTAAAAAACCGCCAGCAGATTCGCCGGAATTTAAAAAAGCCGAAAAAGAAATACATGAAAGCATTGAAAAATTAATTTCCAGGAAAGGGCAGAAAAGTCCAGATGAAATTCATCGTGAACTTGGCGTTATTATGCGCGATTATGTCGGTATGGCGCGTAATGCCGTCGGCTTAAAAAAGGCAATTAACGAAATAAAATCGTTAAAAGACGAATTTGCAGATAATCTCAGAGTTTTTCAATCAGGTGAAAGTTTAAATGAATCGCTTGAAAAAGCCGGTCGCCTTTCAGACTTTCTTGAGTTGGCCGAGCTTATGGCCGAAGACGCCCTTCAGAGAAATGAATCATGCGGGGGTCATTTTAGAACAGAATACCAGACTCCAGAAGGCGAGGCATTACGTAACGATAAAAAATTTTCGTACGTAGCGGCATGGGAATATACGGGACCAAAAAAGAAACCAAAATTAAATATGGAGAAACTAACATTTACAGATATTAAGCCCAGTACTCGCAGTTATAAATAAACAAGGTTGGTTTTTTTCATTTATCAGGTTCAGGTATCCTGAACCTGATAAAGCATATTGGCACACGCAGCAGTACATTACCCCAAGGGGTTTTAAAACAGGAATAAAATGGAAATTACATTAAAAATATGGAGACAGGGGTCTCAGGAATCAAAAAAAGCAAAAGGCGCTTTTGAAACCTATAAATTAAATGATATTCAAGAAGATATGTCATTTCTTGAAATGCTGGATGTTTTAAATGAAAAGTTGTTACATGAAGGTTTTGAACCGGTTGCTTTCAGCCATGACTGCCGCGAAGGCATTTGCGGCTCATGCGGCGTTGTCATTAACGGAAGAGCTCATGGACCGCTGAAGGGTATCACAACCTGCCAGCTGCACATGCGGCATTTGAAAAAATTTACAACATTGGTGATTGAACCCTGGAGAGCAAAAGCATTTCCTGTTATAAAAGATCTGGTGGTCGATCGATCCGCATTTGACAGAATTTTACAGGCCGGCGGATATATTTCTGTAAATACAGGAGGTGTTCCTGATGCCAATTCTATTCTTATCGGTAAACACATTGCTGATGAAGCTTTTGTTGCGGCATCTTGCATCGGCTGCGGCGCATGCGTTGCGGCATGTCCGAATGCTTCTGCAAATCTTTTTGTTTCTGCCAAAATTTCACATCTGGCATTATTACCGCAGGGGCAGCCAGAAAAGCATCACAGGGTTGAAAGTATTTTAAAGGCAATGGATAAAGAAGGGTTTGGCAATTGCAGCAATGCGGGAGCCTGTGAATATGAATGTCCCAAAGGGATTACTTTAAAAAATATTGCGAAACTTAATCGTGAATACTTTGAGGCGGTATTTTCTGCATCGCTTGAAGAACATCCGACACACGCTCATCACGGAAAAGGTGATGAGAGTATGCACGTAGGTCATTGATCTTAAGTTACGAATTAACATATGAAAAGTTCAAATACTGTAAAAGCTGGAATTATCGGCGCAGGGGGATTTACCGGCCAAGAACTCATTAAAATTTTCTCACGACATTTGGGCGTACATCTGGGATGGATAACATCAGACGCTTATAAAGGAATTTCGCTTAACGAAGCATTTCCGGAACTGGCACATCCTGATTACGAAAAGCTAAAATTTTCTGCGCACCCGCAAAGCAAAGACGATATTCCTGATTTAGATGTTATTTTTCTTGCTGTTCCTGATGAAGCTTCGATGTTCTGGATTGAAAAGTTACATTCGAGTAAATACAAAATCATCGACATTTCGGGGGCTTTTCGCTTAAGCAATCCGGAGCTATATGTAAAATACTATGGCTTTCAACATACCAGCCCGGAATTACTGCCAAAGGTCGTGTATGGGTTAACCGAAATAAATCGTGAAGCCATTAAAAATGCCCAAATTGTCGCAAATCCTGGTTGTTATGCTACTTCTGCGATCTTACCAATATTACTGATGGGAAAAGTTTATAAAGATTTGTTTAAAGATTCAGATGGCAGAATCATTGTCGATGCCAAATCAGGTACCAGCGGTGCAGGAGGTAGAAAAGAAAAAGACAGTTTTCCTTATTCAAAAACCAATGAAAACTTCCGATCTTATAAAATAAAAACTCACCAGCATATACCCGAAATTGCAGAACAAATAGCTCCGATATTTTCAACACCGGTTTTGCTAAACATGACGCCTCATCTTTTACCGCTCTTTCGGGGTTTACAGACAAATACGTATGTATATTTTAAAAACTTGAATAAAGCTTTAAATACAGACGATTTAATTTTGCAAATGAAAAGTATTTCTGAAAAAGAAACATTTATACGTTTTTATGAGAATCCTGAAAAAATTGAGCTTCGAAATGTACAGGGAACAAATTACCTTGATTTTAGTTTTTATTATGATCAATCCTCTTGTATGCTGCAAATCATTGCAGCGATTGACAACCTTCAAAAAGGAGCCGCCGGTCAGGCGGTTCAGAATTTAAACCTGATGTTTGGTTTACAAGAACATCACGGCTTATTGTGAAGGTAACCGCCGCAAAACGCTAGTCGTTATCCTGATAAGGATTACCAACGTTTTAATGGCGGTTTACCCTAAACTTTATTCTCTTTCAACTTCCTGATGAATCATATCACCAGGCGTAAACAGATCACTAAAATACTCCATCAGCCTGCGGGCTTTTTTCGTATTATCCTGAGTCACATTACAAACATAGATATCAAGCGTCAGGTAATCTTTTTCCGGCCACGTGTGTATTGCAACATGCGACTCAGCAAGTAAAATTACTCCGGTAACGCCCGATCCGGGAAATTGATAAAACAGTTTTCCAACCTGGGTTAAACCCACACTGGCTACCTTTTCCTCACAAAATTCTTCTAGCACCTTTGCGTCAACCATTTCGGTTCGTCCGCCTCTTACATCATACATATCAGCTAAAATATGTATTCCTTTATCCAACTTATGTGCGTGTTCCATTCGGACACTTTCAATTACATTTTGTGTACCCAGATCTTTTCCTGCCATTTCACCCCCCATGTTTAATATTTAGTAACATCTTGCCTAATTTTGTATACGGTGAGTTAATTTCTCTCATGTGGACACACCACACCCGCAGTAAAAACATATAGGCTAAATGCGTCATTCTAATTTGAATCATGATTTCAAGCAAAAAAAATATTTGACGGGTTTTTTTATCATTTTTTTTAAAGCGATATTCATTTAATCATCATCCAAAACATAATAATTATTCGGTAATTTTATGACATTTATAAAGATTAAATTTAAATTTGTAATTTTAAGGAAGGTTTTTTACGAGTAATTCGCCAAATTCAGAACAGGTTACTTCTTTAGCGCCATCCATAAAACGCGCAAAATCATAAGTCACTGTTTTTTGGGCTATAACTTTTTTTATCGCGTTTTCTATATTGTCAGCAGCCTCATCCCATTCTATAAAACGAAGCATCATAACACCTGAAAGAATAAGTGATAATGGATTTACTTTATTTAGACCGGCATATTTAGGCGCAGCACAATGAGTTGCTTCAAATATAGCAAGACCGGTTTCAAAGTTTATATTAGCTCCTGGAGCAATTCCAATTCCTCCTACCTGGGCATTAAGAGCGTTTGAAATGTAACCGCCGATTAAATTCATTGCGACAATAACGCTATAATCTTCAGGTTTGGTTAAAGATAGATGTAAAAAAGTTTCTGCATCGATATCTTTAATTAGTATCAACCCGGGAGGAGGATTGCCTCCACAATCTTCCCATGAGATGGTTTCTTTAGAAAATTCATCTTTTGCTACCTCATATGCTCTTTTAACAAAGTAGTCTTCGGTTAGCATGGTATTTGCTTTATGTACAATGGTAATCGATGGAAGCTTATTTTTAATGGCATATGTGATGGCCGCTCTCATCAGGCGTTGTGAACCTTCTTTTGAAACAGGTTTTATTCCAAAGGAAACATTATCTGGAAAACGAACTTTGTTTAATAAACCTTCTTCTTCTAAAATATTTTTTATTTTATCTGAGGCGATCGAATCTGCTTCAAATTCAATACCGGCAAAAACACCTTCGCTATTTTCACGAAAAACAACCATACTTACATTTTCAGGTCTTTTGACTGGAGATGGAATTCCCAGAAAGTATTTAACAGGTTTTAAGCTGGTATAAAGGTCAAGAGATTGTTGTAATGTTTCGTTAAGCGAATGTACATTATTTAATGGACCTTTTAGAGCCACCTTGAACTCTCTCAGGGCATTAAGTGTTTCATCGGGAAGCCATGTGTCAGCTCCATAGATTAAATTCGATTTTTCTCCGGCATAGATTTCTGTCCATGCAATTTTTCTTTTACCAGCGTAAGCTTTTTCAACGGCAGCATCTAAAACTTTTACAGTGGTAGTCCAGATATCCAAACCGGCGCCGTCGCCCTCTATAAATAATATGATGGGGTGATCAGATACATTTAACTGCCCGTTTTTAATTGCTATCGCCTGAGCTTGAGAGGGAACTTTTACTTTATCATATTCCATCATTTGTCACGAATTTAGTGTTTTTTAGACTGTAAATACATTTATAGTAGTTTTGACTATTTGCCCCCTCCACGATTGTCTTGATTATCGTAGATTTGATGTCATCTTGCGTGTGCCAATAAGAAATTTTGTAGAAGCGTTTTGCGGTTCTACAAAATACAAAAAGCCCTCGGTGTTTATAATGAATTTATTCTAAACGGATATACCTCTTTTCTGACAGTTTAGCGTTTTAAATACCGAAAATATAATGCGTTGACACTAAATATTATTAAAAAAAGGTGTATATTTTTACACTTTTAGATAATTTTTTGTGTTTTTTTAGTTAAAAATGGCCATAAGATATAGTTTAAATATGTAAAGAATATTGTAATATGTAAAGGTTTATCATGAAATTTTTGAAGTTATTTATAAAAATGGGTTTGGTTGTGGTATTAGTAACCGGCGCTGCTATATCATGTAAAAGTAAGTCATCTCTTAATAATAGCACTGGAAGTACCACAACAGCCACTGTAGGTGGTCGTGTCGTTGGTCTTGATGTAGGAAAAAGTGTTACATTACGGTTAAATGATAACCCTGCAAGTGATCTGACTGTTGCGTATTTAACCGGATTTGATGCCTTTACTTTTAACACATTATTAAGTACCGGAGACAAATATGATGTAAAAATATTTTCTCAAACTACAACACGAATATGCACGATTGGCGGAAACAGCGGTATAATCAACAACAGCAATATAGACTCGGTTACAGTTAGTTGTATCATTGGATCAGGCGGCGCAGCAGGTTTTACTTATTTTCCAACAGCCGGTCTAACTACCAGTGAAAACGGAGCTACAGCAGGTTTTGCAGTCTGGTTAAATTCAACACCTACAGCCAATGTAACTATTGGTTTTATTTCTTCGAATACTGCAGAAGGCACCGTTTCGCCGGCAACACTAACTTTTACACCGCTAAACTGGAGCACACCGCAATGGGTTACTATAACAGGCATTGATGATCTGGCAACACCGCTTCAAGATGGCAACATTTTGTATAATATTGTAACGACGCCGGATACAACCACTACCGATTTATCATATAAAAATTTAACGCCGGCGCTTGTAGCTGTAACTAACCTCGATAACGATAAAGCAGGTATCTATGTTTCACCCGTAACGGGGCTATCTGTATCTGAAGTCGGCAGCGCTACATTCACAGTGGTTCTTACATCCCAGCCCTATGGAACTATAACCATACCGCTCAATTCTGCATTGGGCGGCGCAAATGGCGAAGCAACCTATTCACCGGCTTCGCTTTCGTTTGATAGTGTATGCCCGGGCGCCACATGTTGGAGTACGCCGCACACTGTTACCATTAATGGAGTAAACGATGCCATTGCAGATGGTAATAAAGTATTTACGATTACATCTAATGCCATTACATCAACTGCTATCTTGCCGTTTGACTCTGGTTATGCTGGAAGCCAATTAGGGGTGGCGCCTATGCCCATTGTAAACGTTACCAGTATTGATGTGGGAGCTCCAGGTTTTACAGTAACACCCATCAATACAACAACTTCAGAAGCCGGACCTACAACCGGATCATTTACTGTTGTTCTAAATACTCAACCCACTGCTAATGTTATTGTACCTGTATCCGCCAGCGCTTCGGCTACGGGCGAAGGTAATATCATTTCACCATTTGTCGGTAGCGGAAATCTGACCTTTACAACAGGGGCCTGTCCTTCTGTGGGTAATTGGTGTATACCACAAACTGTGGTAGTTTCAGGTCTGGACGATACGCCGCCAGTTGCTGATGGAAATAAAGCTTTTACTGTTTATGTGGGTAAAGATGCCTCAAATACATTTGGTACGGCCGTAAGTGGAGCTGTTGAATATGTACCTTTAAATCCCACAGATGTAAATTTTACAAATCTGGATAACGAAACAGCAAGCGTTGTATTTGGTATAAGTTCAAGCTCTATTTTATACACCACAGAGTCAGCAGGTACACCTCATACATCGGCGTTTGACGTTCGTTTGAGTTCTGCGCCGGTTTCGGGTAGCGTAACTGTAAATTTCATGATGAGTGTTGCCGGTCAGGCAACCCTTTCAACCGTTGCTCTTCCGGTTGGCGCAGCTACTACATCCCTGACCTTCACTTCAGCAAATTACAATATTCCACAAACGGTTACGATCACGTCTGTTGATGATACGCTGCCGGATGGAACAGTTGCTTATCAAGTTCAGGTTAGTTCCATTACCGGCGACCCTACTGGATATAATTTACTAGCTTTAGGGGCTCTGGTGGTCAAAGTAATCGACTTTGATAATGACTCTTCAGGCGTCACATACACACAGGTAACAGGTCCTTCATTTAATGAAGCCGGCGGTACGGCGACTTTTACAGCTCAATTAAAATCAAGCCTTCAGACAGGAAAAATCGTTCAAATTGATTTTAACGCGATAGCCTCTGGCGGGAGGGCAACCGTTACGCCTTCTGTAACTTTTAATGATGCATTATGTCCTGGTGTTGGTTGCTGGAACGTTCCTCAAACCATTACTGTAACCGGAGTAGATAACACCATTGTTGACGGCGATTTAAATTTTTTCTTAACATCATCGATCAACGCGGCTACAACAGATACAAACTACGCAAGTCTTGGAGTACTTCAATCTGTAAACGGAACAGTTGTAGATAACGAAGTAGCTGGTTTCAGTGTTAGCGCCTGCGGAGGAGGAACCACAACAGAAGGAGGCGTTCCACCTGCAAATCAATGCACATTTAATGTTTCTTTAAGCCAGGATCCTGGTCTTGGTAATACCGTTACTGTGCCAATGTATTC
>Ga0224495_10000887_pt1 | contig 22544 bp, 19 predicted proteins | sample SF_Jul11_sed_USG_FD_168128 | JGI IMG/M metagenome (GOLD analysis project Ga0224495, IMG submission 168128) | Sediment microbial communities from San Francisco Bay, California, United States - SF_Jul11_sed_USGS_4_1 | ecosystem: Environmental > Aquatic > Marine > Sediment | place: USA: California...
AGGTGATGGCGTGCGTAAATCACTAATAAATCTTCTCGGTTTCATAGCTGGCATTACATTGTCCGCAACAATTTCCGCCCTGGGTATGGGCGGAATAAACGTGACCTCTGGTCTGGGGCAGGTGCTGACGGCTGATATCGAACTGGTGGCAGTTAACAAGGCTGACAAAGCCAGCCTTGTAGCTCGCCTTGCCTCGCCAGATGTCTATAAAAGCGCAGGCCTAGAATATCCTTACGGCAATAAGTTCAAATTTCAGATCGAGAGCCGGCCGAATGGTGAGCCATATCTCAAGGTGACCAGCATACAGCCTATCAATGATCCATTCGTGGTAATGCTCGTGGAGTTGACTTGGTCATCCGGGAGGTTGCTGCGCGAGTACACATTTCTTCTTGATCCCCCCGGCTACGTTGCAGAACTTCCTGCGCAGGCAAAGGTACAACCCCTCGCACCGGCGATCCAATCTGCGACGGAGGGGATGGAGGCTAGGCCTGCTGAGCCAGCCGCACAGCCGCAAGTATCTGGTTCTGCAGATCGAGGCATGTCGGCGCCACCTGCTCCTGCACCCTTAACCGAGGAAAAGGACATGGCCAAGCCGGCATTCGCAATAGAACAAAATGCTACGGAAGCGTCTGCCAAGCCAGTGACAGAAAGTACCGACATGGGCGAAATCGTCGAGCCTAACCAGGAGTGGCTCGCGGTACAACGTGGCGACACATTAAGTAAGATATCGGCGTTATACAAGCCCGCTGATGTGAGTCTTGAACGCATGCTGGTCGCCCTGTATCGGGCCAATGCAAGCCAGTTCGACGGAAAGAACATGAACCGTATCCGGGCTGGCAAGATTCTGCGCATGCCTAGTCAGGAAGAGGTTGATGTGGTGGCGCAGTCCGAAGCGGTACGGGAAATCCGTGCCCAGGTGGCCGACTGGAATGTCTACCGCCAGAAATTGGCGAGCGCAGCAGCATTGAAGAGCCAGGCGCAGGCAGCTGAACAGGTTGCCACAGGCAAACTTGCCAGCTCGGTTGCCGATAAGGCACCGGTTGCCAAGGAGTCTGCCAAGGAAGTGCTCAAGCTGTCCAGGGGCGAAGCTCCAGGCGATCAGGCGGCGGCTGGTGCCGGCGGCAAGTCCATGACCGCGCAGGACAGAAAGAATGCCGCTCAGGAGGAGGCGATCGCAAAAGACAAGGCTGCTAAAGAAGAACAGATGCGCACCGCGATGCTGGAAAAGAATATTCAGGACATGAAGCGCTTGGCAGAGCTGAAATCTTCTGCTGCAGCGCTTGCACAGCAGCCTAAGGTGGTTGCCAGCGAAGCGGCCGCAAGCGAGGTTAAACCTGCACCGGTGGTCAAACCCAAGCCTAAACCCCAGCCCAAGCCAGTTCCGGTCAAACAGGAGGAGCCTTCGCTGGTAGATCAGGTGATGGCCGTGCTGGATCAGTTGATGGCTGAGCCGCTTTATCTTGCCGGCGGGGCTGGCGCACTCGTCATCCTGGGTGGATTGGGTTGGTTAGTGAATCGGCGAAAAAAAAAATCCTTTGATGTCACCAGCCAGTTTTCCGAGCCGGTTAAGTCTTCTCCGGAAACTGGTGATTTCACTGGCATCGCTTCGCCGCAGGATGATGGTACGGATCAATCCAATGAAGCTGATCCAATCAGCGAAGCAGATCTTTTCCTGAATTTTGGACGTGATGCTCAGGCTGAAGAGATTCTTAAGGATGCGCTGCAAACCACACCGAACAATCACAAAATTCATCTGAAGTTGCTGGAAATATATTCCGGTCGCAAGGATCTGAGTTCCTTTGAGACCATTGCCCGTCAGTTGCAGGATTCAGGTGATGAAGAAGCCAGCAAGCAGGCGCTTGCAATGGGCCGCGAACTGGACCCTAGTAATCCATTGTATGGAGGCACCGCCTCACAATCCGGTAATGCAGCCGAGCAAGCCCCTGTTTTCGATTCAATGCCAAAATTGGTCAAGGGTGATGCTGCGCCAGCAAATGCGCCTTCGGTCGATTTCGATTTGGGTGCCCCTTCGTCGAAATCGACCCCGTCACCGGAAGAAGATTTCTTGTCTGGTGCGTTAAACACAGTGGCTATGTCATCAGCGCCTGCGGCTCCATCCCCAGAGGAAGATTTTTTGGCGGGCGCATTAAATACCGTGGCAATGCAATCTCCTGGAACGGAATCAAAACCAGTTCAAGATACGGATTTAGAGGTTTCTACAGAGCAGGAAAACTCCGCTTTGCCGGATTTGGGGGACTTGATATTCGATGTGACTGGTAACAATTCTTCGGCATCTGCTGCCAAGGAAGATACAGAAGTCCCATTGCCGAAATTGGACGATATGACTCTCAATCAAAAAGATATCCAGTTATCAGAAACGGTAGAGCAAGCTGAAACCAGCAAACCTGCTCAAGCTGATGACGGAGTAATGGAATTCACGCTGGATTTCCCGACGGATGAAAAGCCCGGGAATTCTGCTCCTTTGGCACAACCAGCAGAAGCTGGCTTGGCAGGCATCAACCTTAACTTCGATGAAGGAGCAGCACCGGCAACTCCTTCACCAGATGGCAAGGACGACCACTGGCAGGAAGTTGCCACAAAACTCGACCTGGCAAAAGCCTACCAGGAAATGGGTGATGCCGGCGGAGCACGCGAGATCATCGAGGAAGTCCTGCGCGAGGGAGATGCCGAGCAGCGAGAAACTGCACAATCCCTTCTTGCCCAACTCGGCTGATCCGAGAGAGATTTTAATGGTTGTGTGTAACGGCGGCCCAGTTCCTGAGTCGCCGTAGGTTTTTGGAGCAATCATGAAATTCCATCCTGCATCGCAAATTTTAGCCTGTTGTCTGCTGGTGGCGGCCATGCAAGCTATGTCAGTCTGGCCATTGCTGGCGGTTGCGGGCTTGATCATGCTTGGTGCGTTTGTGAAATCAAGGCACAGGTTCGTCCGTTTGTTGCGCAGTACACGCTGGATCATTTTGTCGTTGTTGGTGATCTATGCTTACAGTACGCCCGGACAACCGCTGTCAGATTCTCTGGGTATGTATGGCCCCAGCGTTGATGGCTTGGCAGCTGGCTTGCATCAACTTACCAGGTTGGTGGCTGCTTTGGCAGGGTTGTCGATATTGCTAAGTAATCTTCACAGGCAGCAACTGATAGCGGGATTATATATCCTGTTGGCACCCATTCAATTGCTTGGTCTGTCACCTGAACGGCTCGCGGTGCGTATAGTGTTGACGCTCCATTATGCCGAGGACGCTATGTCGCGTGCCCCAAATGTCTTGAAGGATAGCTTGAGCAGCCTGTTTGATCGGCGTGTAGATATTGAAGCCGGAACATTAATCGAATTGCCGTTGTGTCGATTTATGATCAATGACGCTTTGCTGATTACCTGCGCGGTACTTCTGTTGGTGGTGACATTGCTATGAGGGTTGCATTGGGGGTCGAGTACGATGGCCGCTCATTTAATGGCTGGCAGAGCCAACCTGATGGGCAGACAGTGCAAGATACCTTGCAGCGCGCTTTGAGCCAGATTTCTGGTTGTCCGATCTCGATCATCGCGGCAGGGCGCACCGATACCGGCGTACATGCCTTGGAACAGGTTGCACATTTCGATACCCAGGTTCCACGTCCGATGACTGCCTGGGTGCGCGGTGCAAATGCCTTGTTGCCCGACAGCATAGCAGTGCGCTGGGCGCAACAGGTGCCGGATCAGTTCCATGCGCGTTTTTCCGCTCATGGGCGCAGTTACCGCTACCTGCTTCTCAATCGTTCCACCCGTCCGGCCATCCAGACCGGCAAGGTCGGCTGGTTTCATGCACCACTGGATCTGAAAGTTATGCAAACTGCGGCACAGTATCTAATCGGCGAGCACGATTTCAGCGCGTTCCGGGCGTCGCAATGTCAGGCAAAATCTCCGGTCAAACATCTGCAACAACTAGATATAAGCAGGCAGGGTGAAATGTTTGTTTTTGAAGTGAGTGCCAATGCATTCCTGCATCATATGGTGCGGAACATTGTTGGTTGCATGGTGTATGTTGGGAATGGCAAGCACCCGCCAGAGTGGATGGCTGAAGTGCTCGCCAGTCGTGAGCGCGGACTTTCAGCGCCCACTTTTTCACCAGATGGTTTATATTTGCGACGCGTCACTTATGATGCAAAGTGGAGTTTGCCACAACTGATGCTGCATTAGGGCTGATTCCATCCGGTCTGCTTCAGGCATTACTTCATGCTCTGGAACATGCTGGTTTTTTTGCCGGCCATCGTATCGTCAAATCTGGCAAGCAATACATCGACTGCCTTGCCGCCGATTTCGATGGCGGAAGGATGGAATTTCTCGAAGTTCGTTCCAGTTATATCTGTGGTATCTAGAAGGATGATGGCCTTTGTATCGCCCGGTTCAGCCTCCTTGATTGTCGAGTCCTTCCAGATAACTTCCCCGTTTTTGTTATAGGCTACTGCTGAAATTGCGGCAGTTGCACTGTAGCTCTTTTTGCCCACACTCAATCCCATCACGGAGACGTAACCCTTGCTGGAGGCAATCGAGAAATTTACCGTAATGCCGATTACGCCATCCACGCCCAGATCTTTGGCCAATGCCGCATACTTTTTCTCGTCCGAGATATATTTGTAGTTATTTGCCACGTTCATCGTCTCGGTCATGAACAGTATTTTCATTACCCTGTCATCTTCGGAAAGTTTTTTGTAGGCCTTGCTGTTAAGCACGGTCTTCTCTGGTAGCAGCGTAAAATGCCTGTTGTTGTCCAGGGCTTGTATGATCTTTGAATCAAGCTTGTTGATGATCGGCTGGGTGTTCAAACCAGGAATGTCGTCATTTTTCGTAAACGTTTGTCCGAGGCCCTGTTCCCCATGGAATGTTTTCATCGAGGAAATCGACACAACGGCGAATTTCTTCTTGGTGCCGAAGGCCTCTTTATTAACATCCGCAGAACCGGTGATGGCCATCGGTGCGCAACCGGATATCATTATTCCGATTAACGCAATCAAGGCAAAGTTATGCATTTTAATAGTCTTCATGTCATCCCCCATAGCTAGTGTTTAATTTTTCAGTAAGACCCTTAAGCCAAAATCCTGCTTCGGCCTTCGACTTTGCGACCCCGCCTTTTGCAAAGTTTGTCAAGGCGACTCGAATTTATAGAGTAGTTTCTGCATATTCAACACATTAAGGATGAAAGGTCGGATTTTCGGATGACCGGCAGACTTGTATCGTCCAACTTCATTTCCTGGATTACTCCTTTTTGCCGGATGACTTATACTTGTACAGTATTTTGCTTGGCGCAACGTGTGGAACTTAATAAATGAAAATAAAGGTTTTTCCGGGGGCAACGCTTTGACGCGTGTAAAGATTTGCGGTATCACTCGCGAAGAAGACGCCTTGTCGGCAGCTCATAGCGGCGCTGATGCCATCGGGCTGGTGTTCTATCGGCACAGTCCGCGCCATGTCGGCATCGGCCTAGCCGCAAAGCTGACCGCCGTGCTGCCGCCGTTCGTGTCCGTGGTCGGACTGTTCGTGAATGCCGATTCCTCTTTTGTGCGCGAAGTGCTGGCTGGGGTGCCGCTCGACTTGATGCAGTTTCACGGTGATGAAACGCCAGAGTATTGCGTGCAATTTGGCAAGCCCTATCTCAAAGCGATCCGGGTCAAAGCAGGGGTGGATTTGTTACAATGCGCATTGGATTTTCGCGACGCCAAGGGATTGTTGCTGGATGCCCATGTGGAAGGCGTGCCCGGGGGTACCGGAAAAGCATTCGACTGGACCTTGATACCCGGTAATTTACCGGTACCGGTGATTTTGTCCGGAGGGTTGGCTGTGGAAAACGTCGCGGCTGCGATCAAACAAGTCAAGCCATACGCGGTGGATGTGTCCAGCGGAGTCGAAGCTGACAAGGGTATCAAGGATGCGGCGAAGATCGCCCGCTTCATGCAAGAGGTCAAACGAGCAGATGTATAATTTTCCTGACAGCAAAGGCCATTTCGGACCCTATGGCGGCATCTACGTCGCTGAAACTCTGATGGGGGCGCTGGAAGAACTGAAACTGGCCTACGAGAAATATCGCCAGGATCCTGAATTCATCGCCGAACTGAATTCCGACCTCAAACACTATGTGGGGCGGCCTAGCCCCATCTATTACGCCAGACATTTGTCCGAACATCTTGGCGGAGCGCAGATCTACTTGAAACGGGAAGACCTTAACCACACTGGTGCTCACAAGGTGAACAATACCATCGGCCAGGCGCTGTTGGCCAAGCGTATGGGCAAAAAGCGAGTGATCGCAGAGACCGGCGCGGGCCAGCACGGAGTGGCCACAGCAACAGTGGCTGCCCGTTACGGTATGGAATGTGTGGTGTACATGGGCGCCTCAGATATTCAGCGTCAGTCGCCCAATGTTTTCCGCATGAAGCTGCTTGGAGCGACAGTGGTGCCTGTGGAGAGCGGTTCCAAAACGCTCAAGGATGCCCTAAATGAGGCGATGCGCGATTGGGTGACCAACATCGAAAATACCTTCTACATCATTGGCACAGTGGCGGGCCCTCACCCATACCCGATGCTGGTGCGCGACTTCAATGCCGTTGTCGGCAAAGAGGCGGTGGTGCAGATGCCGGAACAGGCTGGCCGTCAGCCGGATGCGGTGATAGCTTGCGTTGGAGGAGGTTCCAACGCGATGGGAGTATTTTATTCCTACATCGACATGCCCAACGTCAAGCTGATCGGAGTGGAGGCGGGCGGTCACGGCATCTCCAGCGGCGAGCATGCCGCTCCGCTGACCGCCAATAGTCCGGTAGGTGTGTTGCACGGCAACAAGACCTACCTGATGCAGGATGCGGACGGACAGATCATTGAGACTCATTCCATATCGGCCGGGCTGGATTATCCCGGCGTCGGTCCTGAACACGCCTGGCTGAAGGACAGCGGCCGCGCTGACTATGTGGCAATCAACGATGACGAGGCATTGCGCGCTTTCCATGATTTGTGTCATCTGGAAGGCATCATTCCTGCGCTGGAATCCAGTCATGCATTGGCGCATGCGATGAAGATTGCGCCGAGCATGGGTAAAGACAAGGTGTTGCTGGTCAATCTATCCGGGCGCGGCGACAAGGATATCAATACCGTTGCACGCCTTTCCGGAATCACCTTGTGAGCTGACATGTCGCGCATACAGACCACGTTCGACAAACTCAATCACCTCAAGCGCAAGGCGCTGATCCCATTTTTTACAGCGGGTGATCCTCATCCGAAATTTACCGTGCCGCTGCTGCATACCCTGGTGGAAGCCGGGGCGGATGTGATCGAACTGGGGGTGCCGTTCTCCGATCCAATGGCGGATGGACCGACCATACAGCGTGCTTCAGAGCGCGCGCTCAAACATCATGTCGGACTGCACCACGTGCTCGACATGGTCGCCGAATTTCGCGGCAGCGATGCGAGCACGCCGATTGTTCTGATGGGGTATGGCAATCCAATAGAGGCGATGGGCTGGGAGGCATTCGCACGTCGTTGCGAAGCGGTAGGTGTCGACGGCGTGCTGACTGTCGATTTCCCGCCGGAAGAAGGTCGTGATGCGTTTGCTCATCTGGAGAAGCACGGCATTGATCCGATCTTCCTGCTCGCACCGACCAGCACCGATGCACGTGTGGAACTGGTTGCCAAGCAGGCGCGCGGATATGTGTATTATGTATCCCTCAAGGGCGTGACGGGGGCGGGACATCTGGATCTGTCCGCAGTCGAACACATGGTTCCGCAGCTCCGTAGGCGCATCAAGCTGCCGATCGGTGTGGGTTTCGGGATTCGTGATGCGGCTACCGCCCTGGCAGTGGCAAAGCTGTGCGATGGTGTGGTGGTAGGCAGCCGCATAGTGCAGGAGATCGAGAACTCGACCGAACACAATGTGGTTGCCAATGTCGGCAACCTTGTCAAAGAATTAAGGCTGGCTGTAGACAAGGCATAGGGAGAATTCACCGTGAGCTGGTTCCAAAAATTATTACCGCCAAAGATCAAGCGCCGTTTGGGCGATACCAAGAAGAACGTGCCGGAAGGTCTGTGGCACAAGTGTCCTTCCTGTCAGGCGGTGCTGTATTATTCGGATTTGGAAAAGAACCTGAGCGTTTGTCCCAAGTGCAATCATCATCACCGCATTACGGCGCGCGTGCGTCTTGATCATTTGCTGGATGCCGAAGGCAGGTTCGAGATCGGTGCGGAAGTGCTTCCGATGGACGCTCTCAAGTTCAAGGACAGCAGGAAATATTCTGATCGCCTTATCGATTCTAAGAAGAACACCGATGAGGACGACGCGCTGGTAGTGATGCAAGGCAGCATATATTCGGTGCCGGTAGTCGTTGCCGTGTTCGAGTTCACCTTCATGGGCGGATCGATGGGTTCGGTGGTTGGTGAGCGCTTCGTTCGCGGTGTGCAAGATGCAATTGAGCAAAAATGCCCGTTCATCTGTTTTTCCGCCAGCGGCGGTGCGCGTATGCAGGAGGGATTGTTGTCGCTGATGCAGATGGCCAAGACCTGCGCAGCATTAACACAGCTCAGCGAGGCGCGATTACCGTTCATTTCAGTGTTGACCGATCCGACCATGGGTGGCGTCTCCGCCAGTTTTGCCTTCATGGGCGATGTAGTGATCGCCGAACCCGCTGCGCTGATCGGCTTTGCCGGTGCGCGTGTAATCCAGCAAACGGTCAGGGAAACTCTTCCGGAGGGTTTTCAGCGGGCCGAGTTTTTGCTAGAACATGGCGCCATAGACATGATCATCGACCGGCGAAGTATGAAAAATCAGCTTGCAACACTGATTACTCTGCTGACTAGGCAATCAGCGGTGGCAGAGATCGAGGCAGCCTGACTTAACAAGCAGTTGGAGTTTCAATATGGAAAAAAAGAGCCACTGGGAAAAAGTATACACGGCTAAACCGGCCATTTCGGTTAGCTGGTACCAGGAACATGCGGAATGTTCGCTGTCGCTGCTGGGCAACACGGGGATTTCCAAGTCTGCTGCTATTATTGATGTCGGAGGAGGAGCTTCCACCTTGGTGGACGATCTGCTTGCAGAAGGTTATTCCGATGTAACGGTGCTGGATCTTTCGGCGGCAGCGCTGTCTGCTGCAAGAAAGAGACTGGGCGCGCTTGCCGCCAAGGTTAAATGGCTGGAAGCGGACGTGATAGAAGCTGATCTTCCCAGCCACCGGTATGATGTGTGGCACGATCGCGCTGTCTTTCATTTTTTGACCGAACCGAAGCAGCGCCAGGCATATGTCGAAAAGGTTTTTCACTCGGTCAAGCCTGGAGGGCATGTAATCGTAGCCACCTTTGCCGAGGATGGGCCGACCCAGTGCAGCGGCCTGCCGGTGATGCGCTATTCGGCAGACAAGCTTCACGCACAGTTCGGTGAAGCCTTTACTTTGGTAAAGCATGTCAGAGAGGAGCATCACACGCCCTCGGGCGCTGTGCAGCATTTTGTTTACTGTTACTGCCGTGTGGTTGATTCGTGAAAATCTGAAACAAAAATGTTTAACACTTCGTGTCAAACATAATTTTGACCAAGGACCGGATGCACAGCTTTCCGGCACAAATGTTTGCTCGGTTGACCAGATGGGAACAACTGACGAAATTTTGGAGAATGTAGACTATGTTGGATGGCCTTAAGTTCACAATGCTGCTTGGCTTTATGGCGGTCAACTTATCAGGATGTGTCGGCTATTATCAAACAGTATCTTCAGGCCCTGTCGAGAAGGATATGACGCTGGCGTTACTGGTTGTACCTGAGAATGAACGCAAGCTTTGGAAAAGCGAAAAGGAGCAGACGCTCAAGGAAGCTAAATTTGTTAACGATGAAAGGGCGTTACCTTTGGGGACGCTATCCATCGGCCAAAAGGATCAAAAAAAGGACAAGATAATCAGGGAAACAAAAATTTACAACGATAAAGCAAGATGGTGCGGCCGTACGACCTGGGCAATTATCCCTATCCCGCTATTGAAAAAATCCTGCCGTACATACACTGAAATTATGTTTGAAAATGGTGAGCCGGTTAGTGCGCAAGAGCAGTATCTGGAAAAATCCATGCATGTATGCGGTCCATTCGTTCCTATGGTGAAAAAGTCCGATGGTTTTTGTTTGAATAGCAAGGATATAGAGTGATCACGGTTTTACCAAGGTGAAGTACTGAACGAACATCGGGGGAAATTTAAACTCGATAGTGTGTCTCAGCACATAGTTGCATGGATCGAATATGCCCCACACTCTGGCCGGATGGCTGACCTACCTAGAATCCCTGCATCCAAAATCCATCTCGCTCGGTTTGGAGCGCGTCACCCAAATCAGGAAGCGGTTGAATCTCGACCCTGAATTTCCTGTCATCGTGGTCGGCGGTACCAATGGCAAAGGATCTGTTTGCGCGATATTGGAGTCCATTCTGCAAGCTGCCGGTTACCGTGTGGGCTGTTACACTTCGCCGCATCTGCTGCACTATAACGAGCGGGTGCGCATCAACAGGCGGCATGCCAGCGATGCAGAACTGTGCGCATCGTTTGAAAAAATAGAGCAGGTGCGCCGCGCCGCGCAGTCAGGACGATCAGAAATCCCACTAACGTATTTCGAGTTTGGCACCCTAGCTGCGATGCAGTGCTTCATCGAACGCAAAGTGGATGTCTCGGTGCTCGAGGTCGGACTCGGCGGCAGGCTGGATGCGGTAAATGCATTCGACAATGATTGCGCGGTGATAACCAGTGTGGACATCGACCATACCGAATATCTGGGGGATACACGCGAGGAGATTGCTTTCGAAAAGGCGGGCATCTTTCGCAGCGGGCGCGTGGCAATTTTCGCAGACAGCGATGTGCCGCGGACGATTCTCACCCAAGCGCAGCAGCTTGGCGTAAGGTTGTGGTGTATTGGCAGCGAGTTTGGTTGCACGCCCCATCAGGGGCAATGGGACTACCGCAGCAAGCTGGGCGCTCGTTGCGCATTGCCATACCCGGCATTGCGCGGAACGTTTCAGTTGCAAAATGCCAGCGCCGCCCTGGCTGCGCTGGACGCACTGAAGGATCGGCTGCCGGTAGGCATGGAGGCAGTGCGGCGCGGTTTGGTCGAAGTGAAGCTTGCAGGGCGCTTCCAGATCGTGCCGGGCAAGCCGGTATTGATATTGGATGTTGCTCACAACCCGCATGCTGCGCGCTCCCTTGCACAGAATCTCCTCAGCCTGCCTCCGTGCCCGCACACTTACGCCATATTCGCGATGCTCAGGGACAAGGATATTGCGGGCGTAGTGGCAGCAATTAATGAACACATCGATACCTGGCTGATAGCTGGCTTGGACTCGGCCCGTAGCGCGACTGTCAGTGAAATTGAGCACGTTCTGGAACAAAGCCTGGTACGAGGCGAAATCAGAGATTTTGGCAATATCGCCGAAGCGTTGCGTTATGCCTATAACGCTGCAGGCGAAAATGATAGAATCCTCGCCTTCGGATCATTTTACACGGTGGCCGAAACGATGGCGGCTGCAGGGCTGAAGGTTTGGTAATGTGGGTGCGTGCCACGGAGTTTATCCGGGGTATTCAGGCGCTAACCGAGGGTCTGTACAAGTCCAGAGGAAATATTAAGGATGCGCAATAAAATGGCAAAACAGCTATCGGATGAAGAGCAGAATCTCAGGCGCAAAGCGCGCCGCCGCCTGATCGGTGCTTTCGCGCTCACACTTGCGGTGGTTGTGATACTGCCTATGGTGCTGGATAGCGAACCCAAACCTACCGGACATGACATCGATTTGCGCATTCCCGCTGCCGACGAGGTCGGTGAGTTCGTCCCGAAAACAAAGTTACCGGATGCGGCAGCGGGTTTTCCTTCGAGCAGTACCTCGTCAGTTCCGGCCGCAAAGACCGCCACAGTAGCAACGGGCAAGGAACAAACTGCTTCCAGCCAGAAGGCAATAACCAAAAGCAATGAAAAAACTGCAGCAGTTCTGGAAGGTTTTGTAGCGCAAGTTGGCGCATACTCGAACGCCGATACTGCGAATCAGGAGCTGGACAAGCTGAAGAAATGGGGCTTCAAGGCCTATACCGAAAAGGCAGGTGGCATGGTACGGGTGAGAGTTGGCCCATACCCTGATCGTGAAAAAGCCGAGAAAGTACGTGTATTGCTGGAAAACCACGGGTTACATCCGGTAGTCTTGAATGCCAAGGGTTCGTAGATGAAGGCGCAAGCTTTAGCATTTTCGAGCCATCGATGACCGGATTTGATTTTGCTGTAATTTCTATATTGCTGGTTTCACTATTATTTGGTTTGTGGCGCGGTTTGTTTTATGAAGTGCTGTCGTTGATAGGCTGGCCGCTTGCGTTTATGCTGAGCAATATGTATTCGGAAGGTGTTGCGCGGCATATCCCGATACAGCATGAGATGTTGCGTACCACCGGATCCTATGCCTTGGTGTTTATTGCAGTGATGATCGTATGGAGCATGCTGGTATGGGGGGTAACCAAACTGCTACGGGCTATCGGACTTGGCAAGCTCGACAGAATGCTGGGTGGGTTATTCGGAATTTTTCGTGGCTTGCTGGTGGTGCTAGTAGTTGTGTGGCTTGCAGGGATGACGGATATACCGGAACGTCCGTTCTGGCGCAATGCACAGATGAGCAGGGGAGCGGAGGATGTCGCCTTACTGACGAAAACATGGTTGCCGGACAGCATCGCACAACGCATTCAATACCGTGCACGCAAGTAAATTTTGGCAACAGAAAGTAAGAATTTCGGGAAAAAAACATGTGTGGCATTCTTGGAGTGATTTCGCAAGCACCGGTCAATCAGCTGTTGTATGACGGCCTGCAGGTTTTGCAACATCGCGGTCAGGATGCTGCTGGCATAGCGACGCTGGATGGTCATACTTTCCATTTGCACAAGGACAACGGGCTGGTGCGTGACGTGTTTCGCACCCGCAACATGCGCGCGTTGATGGGCAATGCGGGAATTGCTCATGTACGCTATCCCACAGCCGGTTCTGCGGCGGACCATAACGAGGCGCAACCGTTCTATGTGAATTCGCCGTTCGGCATAGCACTCGGACACAACGGCAATCTGACCAATGCCGATGAACTGAAGGAGCAGTTATTCGTTGAGGATCTGCGCCATGTAAACACCAATTCCGATTCTGAAGTGTTGCTTAATGTTCTGGCGCATGAATTGCAGATCAAGTCCAAACAATACCGCCTCGATGCGAAAACGATCTTTGCAGCGGTGGCGGGAGTCCATCAGCGCTGTCACGGTGCCTATGCAGTGGTGGCAATGATTGCAGGTTATGGTTTGCTGGCTTTCCGCGATGTCTTCGGCATCCGCCCGCTGGTGATAGGCGTGAATGAAACAGCGACAGGCAATGAATATCTGGTCGCGTCGGAAAGTGTGGCCCTCGATACGCTGGGTTTCAAGTTTCTGCGCGATATCGCCCCGGGAGAGGCGGTGTTTGTGGATTTCAACGGAAAATTTCATAGCAGGCAATGCAGCGACCAGGCCAGCCTGAATCCGTGCATATTCGAGTATGTTTACCTGGCACGTCCCGATTCGGTGATCGATGGTGTCTCGGTCTATGAAACGCGTTTGTACATGGGAGAATATCTGGCCGACAAGATCAAGCGGACCTGGAGCAAGATCGATATCGACGTGGTGATCCCGATCCCCGATTCGAGCCGCCCAAGCGCACTGCAATTGGCCAATCGGCTCAACATCCCGTTCCGCGAAGGATTCGTCAAGAACCGCTACATCGGACGGACCTTCATCATGCCGGGGCAGGCGATGCGCAAGAAATCGGTGCGCCAGAAGCTGAATGCAATCGGAGTCGAATTCAAGGATAAGAACGTATTGCTGGTGGATGACTCGATCGTGCGCGGCACCACCAGCCGCGAGATCGTTCAGATGGCGCGCGACGCGGGTGCCCGCAAGGTCTATTTCGCTTCTGCGGCGCCGCCGGTGCGTTATCCGAATGTATACGGCATAGACATGCCAAGCCCGCAGGAGTTGATCGCCACGGGGCGCAGCGACGAGGAGATCTGTCGCGAGATTGGTGCGGACCGTGTCATCTATCAGGATCTCGACGACCTGAAGGCTGCCGTGAGCAAGGCAAATCCGCAAATCGTCAGCTTTGACGCATCGTGTTTCGATGGCCGCTATATCACCGGAGACATCACTGCCGCCTACTTGAACGAGGTTGAAGCGCGTCGCAGCAAAGGCACGGCGCTACAAAGCGATTCAACCAACCAAATGGCGTTAGATCTGGCGGAAGTCGGTGAATGATTTGACAAGCCTGTGTAACGGGTGCTAGTTTACGTTCTGCGCCGATTTGAGGATCAGCTTGCGGGCGCATAATAAATACAGCTAAAGCGTGGGGAACCCGGTTTAGCGCCAAGCTATCCGGGTTTTTTCTTTTGGGTTAGGGATCAAAATGACAAACAAGTCCGACCAAGTTACTGACTATCAGCCGGAAACCCTAGCGGTGCATGCCGGAACGGTGCGCAGCCAGTTCGGTGAACACAGCGAGGCACTGTTCTTGACCTCGAGTTTCGTGTTCGATAATGCCGGACAGGCGGCCGCGCGTTTCATCGGCGAACAGCCGGGCAACATCTATTCGCGATTCACCAATCCGACCGTCACGATGTTCGAGGAACGCCTTGCCGCTATGGAAGGTGCCGAGCAATGCATAGCCACCGCGTCCGGCATGTCGGCCATACTGGCTACTTGTATGGGAGTGCTCAAGGCAGGTGATCACATCGTCGCCTCGCGCAGCCTGTTCGGTGCCACTGTCAATCTGTTCAACAACATCATCAGCAAATTCGGGGTAGCGACCACTTACGTTTCAGCCACTGACGTTGCAGAATGGCAGGCGGCAGCGCTCCCAAACACCAAGCTTTTCTTCCTGGAGACGCCCTCCAATCCGCTCACGGAGATCTCCGATATTGCGGCGATTGCCGAGGTTTCCAAGAAATTTGGCGCACTGCTGGTGGTGGACAATTGTTTCTGCACGCCTGTCCTGCAGCGCCCGCTTGAACTGGGTGCGGACATAGTGATCCATTCCGCGACCAAGTATATTGACGGGCAAGGGCGAGCGCTGGGAGGCGCAGTGCTGGGCAGCAAGCAGAATCTGGAAAGCGTGTATGGTTTTCTGCGTACTGCGGGTCCGACCATGAGCGCATTCAATGCATGGATATTCCTTAAAGGCATCGAGACTTTGAATCTGCGCATGGGTGCGCTATGTGCCAGCGCGCTTGAACTAGCCCACTGGCTGGAGGCTCAGCCTAATGTACAGCGCGTGTTTTATCCGGGCTTGCCGTCGCATCCACAGCATCAGCTCGCGTTGCGTCAGCAGAAAACCGGCGGCGGCATCGTCTCTTTCGAGGTAAAGGGCGGCAGGGAAGCTGCATGGCGCGTGATCGACAACACCAGGTTGTTGTCCATTACCGCAAATCTGGGCGACACCAAAACCACCATCACGCATCCGGCCAGCACCACCCATGCGCGTATCTCACCCGAGGCGCGTGTGGCAGCGGGTATCTCGGACGGCTTGATCCGCATCGCGGTCGGATTGGAGGCGGTGATCGATATTCAGGCAGACTTGCGCGGGCTTAATCCCTGATGGATGAACTCGCCATACAGGTAGGAGACGCACTCAAATCGCACGGCTTGATGCTGGTGACTGCCGAGTCCTGCACCGGCGGCGGAGTGGCGCATGCCATCACCGATGTGGCGGGCAGCTCCGCCTGGTTTGAGCGCGGCTTCGTCACTTATTCCAACCTGTCCAAACAGCAGATGCTGGGAGTAACCGAAGCTACGCTGAAGCAGCATGGTGCGGTTTCCGAGGCGACGGTGCGCGAGATGGTGGCGGGCGCGCTGTCAAACAGCGCTGCACAAGTTGCATTGGCAGTGAGCGGCATTGCCGGGCCGGATGGTGGCATAGCCGACAAGCCGGTCGGCACGGTCTGGCTCGCCTGGGGTATGAAAGGCGGCGAGACTCAAGCGCAACGACATTACATTGCAGGCGACCGTGCCGAAGTCCGCGCAAAAGCAGTAATAATTGCCTTGCAGGGAGTAATCAACATTTTGAATAAATTAACAAAAATAGCGTAACCTCAACAAGAGAACGAACGTTCTGTACAAATTGGAAATGATGTGCCACAATCCTGCATCACTATTGAAAGGGGATAAAAATGGATGACAACAAAAGCAAGGCACTTGCAGCGGCGCTAAGCCAGATCGAAAAACAATTCGGAAAAGGCTCGATCATGCGCCTCGGCGAGCATGACGTGGCGCGCGACGTACAAGTGGTTTCCACCGGTTCGCTGGGACTGGATATCGCATTGGGCGTGGGAGGGTTGCCGCGCGGCCGCGTGGTGGAGATCTACGGGCCGGAGTCATCCGGCAAGACTACACTGACTCTGCAGGTTATCGCAGAGATGCAGAAGCTGGGCGGCACCGCGGCCTTCATCGACGCGGAGCACGCGCTGGACCCCCTATATGCGCAGAAGCTCGGCGTGAAAGTCGAAGACCTGCTGATCTCCCAGCCGGACAACGGTGAGCAGGCGCTGGAGATTGCCGACATGCTGGTGCGCTCCGCTTCGGTCGATGTAGTTGTGATCGATTCGGTCGCCGCGTTGACACCCAAGGCCGAGATTGAGGGTGATATGGGCGATCCGCAGATGGGTCTGCATGCACGGTTGATGTCACAAGCCCTGCGCAAGCTGACTGCAAACATCAAACGTTCCAATACTCTGGTGATCTTCATCAACCAGATCCGCATGAAGATCGGGGTGATGTTTGGCAACCCTGAAACCACCACCGGCGGCAATGCCCTAAAGTTCTATGCCTCGGTGCGTCTGGATATTCGCCGCATCGGCGCGATCAAGAAGGGCGACGAAGTGATCGGCAACGAGACCCGCGTCAAGGTGGTCAAGAACAAGGTCGCGCCGCCGTTCCGCGAGGCGATCTTCGACATCCTGTACGGCGAGGGCATCTCGCGAGAAGGCGAGATCATCGACCTGGGCGTGCTGCACAAACTGGTGGAAAAATCCGGAGCCTGGTACGCCTACAAGGGCGAAAAAATCGGCCAGGGCAAGGACAATGCACGAGAATATCTGCGCGAACACCCCGATGTTGCTTTCGAGATCGAAAACAGGGTCCGTGAAGCGCTGGGCGTTGCATTGCTCGAGAGTGGCGACAAGAAGACCACGAAAGCAGGCGAGAAATCAGGTGAAAAATCCGTAGCCAAAGCTGCTAAAGCCATTGAGGAACAAGTCTGAACCGAGCTTGCGCGCCCGCGCATTGCAGTATCTCGCGCGCCGCGAATACAGCCGTGCCGAGTTGCGCGGTAAACTGCTGCAACATGTTCAGAAGAACGGGGGTTCCGGGCAGGAGTTTGACAGTTCCGGGCAAGCCAATCTGGATACACTGTTGGATGACTTGGCCGCGCGCGGATGGTTATCGGACGAACGCGCAGCCGCGCAAATTATACACCTCAGGCGCAGCCGCTATGGCATGCAGCGCATCACCCACGAATTGAGGCAGAAAGGCATCTCCGAGGAGTTGATCGATTCAGCATTGCCAGCCATGAAGGAAATCGAGCTTAAAGCGGCTCACGAGGTATGGCAAAGAAAGTTTTCCACCCTTCCCAAGGACCCGAAAGATAAAGCCCGGCAGATGCGCTTCCTGCAATCGCGGGGATTTTCCATCGAAGTCATCATCAAGGTGTTGCGAAACGGCAAATAGGAAGATAGTTGCTTCCCGACGGATCATACATCCCTGCCAAGTCAGCCGGTTTGTCTCTCGAAGTGCAGTTCAAGCCGGTCAAATGGTATGATTCTCGCCTGATGCCGCTCCAGGAGCGGCTTTACCATTCGAACAATCGCAGTGATCGGTGAACAGATGAAAAGCAGTGAGATCCGCCAGAAATTCCTTGATTACTTTGCCTCCAAGGGGCACACCATTGTCGCTTCCAGTTCACTGGTACCGCATGACGACCCGACGCTGTTGTTCACCAATGCCGGGATGAACCAGTTCAAGGACGTGTTCCTCGGCTTCGACAAGCGTCCCTATAACCGCGCTGCATCCTCGCAGAAATGCGTGCGCGCCGGCGGCAAGCACAACGATCTGGAGAATGTCGGCTATACCGCTCGCCACCACACTTTTTTCGAGATGCTGGGCAATTTCAGCTTCGGCGACTATTTCAAGCGCGATGCCATCAAGTATGCGTGGGAACTGTTGACAGATATATACAAATTGCCCAAGCAAAAATTGTGGGTGACGGTGTATGCCGAGGACGACGAGGCATACGACATCTGGACCAAAGAGATCGGCATGCCGGTACAGCGGGTGATCTGTATCGGCGACAACAAGGGCACGCGCTATGCTTCCGACAATTTCTGGATGATGGGAGAAACCGGTCCGTGCGGCCCATGCACCGAGATCTTTTACGATCACGGTCCCGAAATCTGGGGCGGGCCGCCGGGCTCTCCCGATGAAGACGGCGACCGCTACATCGAGATATGGAACAACGTTTTCATGCAGTTCAACCGGGACGAACAGGGCGTGATGCATCCGCTGCCCAAGCCTTCGGTGGATACCGGCATGGGGCTGGAGCGCATTTCGGCGGTATTGCAGCATGTGCACAGCAATTACCAGATCGACCTGTTCCAGAACCTGATCTGCGCGGCGGCAAGGGTAACGAAATCCAACGATCTCACCAGCAACTCGCTCAAGGTGCTGGCCGACCATGTCCGCGCCTGCTCATTCCTGATTGCCGACGGGGTGATCCCGGGCAATGAGGGGCGCGGCTACGTGCTGCGCCGTATCATCCGCCGGGCGATACGCCACGGTTACAAGCTGGGCGCGCGTGAGGCGTTCTTCTACAACTTGGTTCCCGATCTGGTAACTGAAATGGGTGCAGCCTATCCAGATCTGGCTGCGGCCCAAGTGCGCGTGATGGACGTGTTGAAACAGGAGGAAGAACGGTTCTTTACCACGATCGAGCACGGTATGGCGATACTTGAAGCCGATCTGGCAGAGTTGGGAAGGCAAGGCAGCAAAATATTCAACGGTGAAACCGCTTTCAAGTTACACGACACGTTTGGCTTCCCGCTCGACCTGACCCAGGATATCTGTCGTGAACATAATATCGCCGTCGATGTCGCGATGTTCGATGCCGCGATGTCCCATCAAAAAGAGCAGGCTCGAGCGGCCGGCAAATTCAGGATGGCGGCGAATCTGGAATACACAGGCCCGGAGACCAGCTTCCATGGCTACGAAGCGCTAGAACAGAGGGGAAACATCCTTGCTCTATACAAGGATGGTGTGGAGGTGAACGAATTGAAGGAGGGCGAACTGGGTGTTGCGGTTCTGGACGACACACCGTTCTATGCCGAATCCGGCGGACAGATCGGCGACCGCGGTGTGTTGCGCAGCGTGCATGGCATCTTCACTGTTGAGGACACGCAGAAGATCCAGGCTGGCGTGATCGGGCACCACGGCGTGGTAACGACAGGCAAGTTGACGGTTGGCAATAGCGTCAATGCCAGTGTCGATGTCGCGGCGCGCAACCGTACGATGCGCAACCATTCGGCTACCCACTTGATGCACAAGGCGTTACGCGAAGTGCTGGGCAGCCATGTGCAGCAAAAGGGTTCCCAGGTCGATCCGGACAAGACGCGTTTCGACTTCGTGCATGCCAAGCCGATGACGGATGCTGAGATTCGCAAAGTGGAAACAATCGTCAATGCTGAGATCCTGGCCAATGCGGAGACACAGGCGCGCGTGATGGGCATAGCAGATGCTCAAAAGACCGGCGCGATGATGCTGTTCGGCGAGAAATACGGCGACGAGGTGCGGGTGCTGGACATCGGCACCTCGCGCGAGTTGTGCGGCGGCACGCACGTCAAGCGCACCGGAGATATCGGCTTGTTCAAGATACTATCCGAGAGCGGCGTTGCGGCAGGCGTGCGGCGTGTCGAAGCGGTGACCGGTGAAGGCGCACTTGCCTATGTGCAGCAGCAGGAAGCACGATTGATGCAAGTCGCCGATGCGGTGAAGGCGCAACCACAGGAAGCTGCGACGCGCATCGCCCAGATACTCGACAACGTTAAGTCGCTGGAAAAGGAGCTGGCAGCAATCAAATCGAAACTGGCATCGACGCAGGGCGAAGAATTAATAAATCAGGCGCAGGATATCAGCGGAGTGAAAGTGCTGGCTGCCAAACTGGATGGTGCCGATGCAGCCGCGTTGCGCGAGACGCTGGATAAATTGAAAGACAAACTCAAGTCTGCTGCGATAGTTCTGGCTTCGGTCAGCGAAGGAAAGGTAAGCCTGATCGCCGGTGTTACTGCGGATGCGACATCCAAGGTAAAGGCGGGTGAACTGGTGAACTTTGTCGCATTACAGGTTGGCGGGAAAGGCGGGGGGCGCCCGGATATGGCGCAGGCAGGTGGCACGCGGCCCGAGCACCTCGCGAAAGCACTGGCTGGTGTTGCTGACTGGTTAAAGGCGAAGTTGTAAGAAGCGGCAATTCCGTCAACAAGAAGATCAGCATATGGGCTGTATGGAGATTATGTTTCCCGGAACGGATTTCACCTTGCATGTGCCAGAGGCTAGCGTTCTTTTCATAATTTGACCGTAAATGTAACTTTTCCGGCTATGTAGATCAGTCGTCAGCGAATCATGGAATTGACTAATACTCCTGGAGGACATAAAGTCAAACAGTTATGAGAAAATCATAACCCTATCGAACATAGCAATGGGGATTTGTCAATGAACTCAAGAAATGTGTTGATCGTTTCAGCCGTGCTGTATTCCTTACTTTCTGGCACGGCTGAGGCAAGCCCGCAGAATGGATTCAGCCTGAATGCAGGTTTGGCCAGCCACACCATGAATGATCCGGGTGGTTCATATAATACTTCCGGACTGAGTATCGGACTGGATTACCAGTTCGCCCTCTCGGATAAACTGTCGATCAGTCCGTTCTTGATGTCATCCGGTGAATCTACCAATATATCCGGAATTACTGCAGGTCACGGCATATTGGGTGTGCAACTCAGGTACTGGGCCGGTGACATGTTCTTCGGCGGGCATCTGGGCAGCTATTCAGAGGTGACAACAAATGGAAACTTGTCTATATCGGCGAATGGAGGTGGCGCAGGGCTGGTAATGGGCTGGGAAAGGCCCGACGGTGGGTTGTATGTGATGGGACAAATAGATTCCGCAACAGTGAAATATGCTTTTTGGGATACAAAATTGTCCGGTTTACGCCTCAGCGTGGGATATCGCTGGAAATAAAATTCCGGGTAGCTAAAAGCAGCCCGCTTGGCTTACGCGAAATAACGCTATACCTAACCTGCACATGCGGGTGCACCTATTCTTGGCTGTCTTGGCTTTTCGTTGATGCGAAAACATGCGGAAACACACTGTCAGAACGGCAACTCCAAGTGCGGCGCTGCCTGCTGGAATATCCTGCGGAAATCGTCCTGGATGCGTTTCAATCCGGATTCGCTATCCGCCTCGAAGCGTAGCACGATCACCGGAGTGGTATTGCTGGGGCGAGCCAGCCCGAAGCCGTCGCTGTATTCGACTCTCAAACCATCCAGGGTGATAATCTCATTGGCGCCGGTAAATTTTGCGGTATCTCTCAGTTGGGCCAGCAGTGCGTGGTTCTCGCCTTCGGCGGTGTGAATGTGCAATTCGGGAGTGCAGATCGCATCCGGCAATGCGTTCAGTATGGCGCTCGGATCGGCGACTTTGCTCAATATCTCCAGTAGGCGCGCTCCGGTATACAGCCCGTCGTCGAAACCATACCAGCGTTCCTTGAAGAATACATGCCCGCTCATCTCGCCGGCAAGCAGAGCGCCGGTTTCGCGCATCTTGGCCTTGACCAGCGAATGTCCGGTCTTCCATAGCGTGGGTTTTCCACCGTGCTCCCGTATCCATCCAAACAGGTTGCGGGTCGACTTGATGTCGAAGATGATCTCTGCTCCGGGGTTGCGGCTCAACACGTCGGCCGCGAACAGCATCAATTGGCGGTCTGGATAGATGATCCTGCCGTCCTTGGTGACCACGCCGAGCCGGTCTCCATCACCGTCGAATGCCAGGCCTAGCTCGCTGTCGTTGCCGCGCAATGCGGCGATCAGATCCTGAAGATTGTGTGGGTCGGAGGGATCCGGGTGATGGTTGGGAAAATGTCCATCCACCTCGCAATACATTTCACTCACTTGGCAACCCAACTGGCGATAAAGTTCGGCAACGTAAGCGCCCGCCACACCATTGCCGCAATCCACCGTGATTCTCATCGGCCGTGCCAGTTTGATATCGGAGACGATACGTGCGAAGTATGCTGTGCTGATGTCTTGCTTCGTATAGCTGCCGGAGCCGTAAGCAAGGTTGTTTTGCTCGATGCGCCGGCGCAAGCCCTGGATGGTTTCGCCGGACAGAGTTTCATCCGCAAGAACCATCTTCAAGCCATTGTAATCCGGTGGGTTGTGGCTGCCGGTGAGCATCACCGCACAGCGGGTCTGCAAAT
>Ga0224495_10000888_pt1 | contig 22534 bp, 19 predicted proteins | sample SF_Jul11_sed_USG_FD_168128 | JGI IMG/M metagenome (GOLD analysis project Ga0224495, IMG submission 168128) | Sediment microbial communities from San Francisco Bay, California, United States - SF_Jul11_sed_USGS_4_1 | ecosystem: Environmental > Aquatic > Marine > Sediment | place: USA: California...
CGTTGCGGATCGCATTCAGCGTCAGCACGTTCCCGTTATTCCAATTTACCAAATCATTGATAAAAATATCACCGTTGCCGGTACCGCTCGCCAGCGTCTGGATCGTGACATTACCCAAGCCAAGGTTGTTAGATAACGTAGTGTTTGACATCCAGCTGCTGCCGTTCAAAGGATCCACTGCAGAAACATAGAAATCGGTCGGGTCGATCAGCCAGTTACCCGCACTGCCACTGGCAGCGGCTGTGCTGACCCGTGCAGTGTCCGCCACATGCACATGCGCCGCAGAGGTATCGACAAATCCACCGTCCCCGCTGACCGGTGCCGAAGCATCCACCGTGCCGCTGACATCGACGGTGCCCGTCTGCATGTCGGCCAGAATCTTGATCTCGCCGCCGCCAGCACCGCTGGCGCTGATCGTACCGCCCGCTTCGACCCGCTCGCTGGCCCTGAATACTATTTTTCCGCCCTGCAGTGTCGCGCTGTCGGCACTGACCGTACCGGTGTTCTTCACCATCGTGCCGAACAGCCCCAGGCTACCGGCACTCGCTACGAGTTGACCGACGTTGGTCACATCTCCCGCTGGCGCTGTGATGCTGACCCTGAGGTTGGGGTCAGTGCTGTTGAGCAGCTCCACGCTGGTGCCCGCAGCCAGCAATATCTCGCCATTCGGTGCGGTGATGACACCGCTATTTTCGACGTTCGGCGCAACCATATAGATATGCCCGCCGTCCTGCGCACTGATGTCACCCGCATTGCTGACATTACCTGCACCGGGCACCGCAGCAAAGTTGTATCGACCCGCAAGAAAATCTTCATTGCTGAGGTTAAGCGATGAAGCTACCAGTCCGGCAACATCAACTACTGCGCCCGCACCGAAGGTGATGCCGTTTGGATTGATCAGGAACACGCGCCCGTTGGATTGCAGCGTACCGAGTATATTGCTGGGATCATTGCCGTTGACGCGGTTGAGCACAGCCGAGGAGGCGGACTGTTGGGCAAAATGGGTGATCTCGCTCTGACCGATGGAGAAGCTCTGCCAATTGATGATCGTGCCGGGGGTATTAACGACAGTAAGCGTATTTCCGCTAGCGGAGAAGCTGGCCTGACCACTAACGACTGTTGCGCCCATAGGGTTAGCCTGTGCCGTTTCTATGGCAAAGGCCAAAAGCATTGCGGCATATGAGGGCTTGAGACGGTGCTGCGACTGTTTACCCGGTTGCCTTCTAGCGGACCTCTTCATGACATTTACTCCCTAATGTACTCCCTTGCCAAATTCCTCTTCTGAACCCACTTTTACTGAGAGATATTGTTATCTTTTTTTTTTAAAAAAAATAGCCATAAATGACAATTTATTTACTTTGTTATCGAGTTTTTCATTAAGGTATTTCAGTTTAAAGTTTGGCATGTCCGCTATAAGCTGGCAGCATACAGACAGCACCTGATTTTCAGGTCGCCGGGGAAATCAATTCGAGCCATGCCAAACATGTCCAACCAGAACCGCTTCAGCTTTGTTCCTCCAGCACAGGCGCAGGAACAGCTGCTTTCGATAGAGCAGGCCATGACGTTGGCAACGCAACTTCAGTCACAGGGACGTTTGCAGGAATCGGAATATCTGTTGCAGCAAGTTTTGCAGCAGCAACCTAATCATCCATTCGCGCTGCATCTGCTGGGAGTAATTGCATATCAAGTGGGCAAGAATCCGCTGGCCGCCGAACTGATACAGAAAGCAATTCAGATTAAAGGCGAAGTTGCATTGTTCCACGCGAATCTCATTGAAATATTGCGCCAACTGAAGCGTCTGGATGAGGCCATCGTACACGGGAAGCGCGCCATCGAACTGGAACCGCAGATGGCCATGGCTCATAGCAATCTGGGGATCGCATACTTTGACCGCAAGGATTTCGACAATGCGGAAGCCTGCCAGCAACGCGCACTGGAGATTCAGCCAAACTTCGCGCAATCGCTGAATAATTTGGGGAGTATCCAGCGAGAGCGCAAACGCAAGGACGAAGCGCTGGCGCTGTATAAAAAAGCGATGGTTGCAAATCCCTTTTATCTTGAACCTCTGAACAACTATGGCGCGCTGATACTGGAGGATGATTGCACCGACGAGGCAACTGAAATATTGAACAAGGCCCTGCAACTCGACCCCAATTACCCCGAGGCCATCTGCAACATGGGCGGCGTTCACCTGGTTCTGGAAGAGAACGAAGCCGCATTTTCCTGCTTCCAGCGCGCACTTGCATTACGCCCCGTTTATATTGAAGCGCAGATGGGGCTGGCTAAGACATTTCAGGCACTGGACAATTTGCCAGCCGCCGAATCAGCCGCGCTACGGGCGCTGCAAATCGACACAAATAATCCCAAGGCGCACTCGCTAGCAGGTGGTATCTACACCGAACTGGCCCGTCCCGATCTGGCCGAAAAAGAATATGAACGTGCATTGCAACTTGATCCGGAATGCGATGATGCGCTGCTCGGCTTGGGGAACCTGCGCATGGAGATGGGACAGTTGAGCGACTCGGAAGAATTATTCCTGCGCGCACTGAAATTCAAACCGGATAATCTGGGCGCCCGTCTACACATTACGCACGTCAAAAAGGTCAAACAGGATGATGGAAATTTCGCTGCCCTGCTGGAGGCAGAAAAACAATCCGCCGACTTTTCCATAAGCAAAAAAATGTCGCTGCACTTTGCGCTGGGAAAGTGCTACGACGACACAAAAGATTACGACAAAGCCTTCCCTCACTACATGGCAGGCTGCAAAATCAAGCGGGCAAAACTCGCCTACGATGCAAACCTTTCAGCAAGTCAGTTCACCAGGATAATGGAGATTTTCAGCAGGGAGAATATCGACCGCCTGCGCGGTGCGGGCGATCATTCAGACGCGCCGGTGTTCGTGCTGGGAATGCCGCGTTCCGGCACCACGCTGACCGAACAGATCATTGCCAGCCATCCGGATGTGTATGGCGCAGGAGAATTGCATAACCTGTTTTATATAGCGGAAAACAATGGCAAGACTGCCAGCGGTAAATCGCTCTTCCCGGATAACCTGCGTGCACTCAACAAGCAAACACTTACCGCGTGGGGCAGCGAATATATTGCCAGCATTAAGCAGCGCGCGCCGAACGCAAAACGTATCACCGACAAGATGCCAGCAAACTTCCTCGCGGTCGGGTTGATTCACCTGATGCTACCGAACGCAAAGATCATTCACGTGAATCGCAACCCGGTTGACACCTGTTTATCATGTTACACGCGGCTGTTCCACCGCAAGCAGGAACACACATACGACCTGTCAGAACTTGGCCAGTATTATGTTCACTATGCCAAGCTGATGGAGCACTGGCGCAGAGTGTTACCCAACGATGCCTTCCTCGACATCCAGTACGAGGACACCGTGGCTGACCAGGAAGCACAGGCGCGCAAACTGATCGCGTATTGCGGTCTGGAATGGAACGATGCCTGCATCAACTTCCACAAGACCGAGCGGTCGATCCGCACCGCCAGCGTCACCCAGGTACGCCAGCCAATCTACAACACTTCGGTGGAACGCTGGCGCCATTACGAAAAATTCCTCGGGCCGCTGCTGGATGCACTGGGCGACCTCGTACCAAACCGCTGAGCGACCAAGAACAGAATATATGGACAACACACTGACCTCTTCATTTTCCAATATGATTCTCGGTATCGATCATGTCGCCATCGCAGTGAATGACATTGATGCCTCTATTTCCTGGTACACCGCCACGCTAGGATTCTCGTTGACCGAAAAAAGCACAGTGGCCGGCGATCATTCTGGCATGACCTATGCCGTGCTGATGTCGGGGACTACCACAATTGTTCTGGTGCAGGGCACCTCGCCCGCATCGCAGGTCAGCAAGTTCATCGAAGCGAAAGGAAGCGGCATACACCACATCGCACTCGCCGTCAGCGATCTGGATGAAGCGCTCAAATGCGTCAAGCAATCCGGCGGTAATGCCGACACACCCATCGCTTACGATACGGGCATACGCCAGATTTTTTTGCGCCGTGACCCGGTCACCGGTATGCGTATCGAACTGATCGAACGTCATGGCGGCGCATTTTCCGAGCAAAATGTGCAAGCCCTTTTCAAGGCACTCGAGGCAAAAGATCTTTACTGATATCGTCCGCTCCATGTCTTCATCCGATCCTAACAAACATTGGCAGGACTTCGCAAAGCAGTGGGGCCGGCTCGGCTCGCCGTTACGTCCCTGCGCCGAAGATGTGGAAAATTTCCGCTCAGCCATGGGCGACACACCAGGGCGCTGTCTACTGCTCGGCGTCACCCCGGAACTGGCCGGACTCACACCCGACATCTCCGCTATCGACAACAGCGCCGCGATGATATCCGCACTGTGGCGGAACAAAAACGAAGCAATACTGGGCGACTGGCTGGACATGCCGTTCACAGAATCTGCATACAACACCCTCATCGGCGATGGCTGTCTCGTGCTCCTCTCACGACCGGGACAACACGAACGATTTTTTGCGCAGACACACCGTATCCTAGCAGCCGGCGGCAAGCTTCTGCTGCGGATATTCGTTGGCGCGGAAGGTGGTGAGGATAGAGAACAAGTATGCGCGGAGGCACTCAGCGGCCGCATAAAAAGTTTTCATGCCTTTAAGTGGCGCTTGTCGATGGCGATCGCTTCCGAATCGCCCGACTTCGGTGTGAATGTCACGGAGACCTTCGCAACCTTTAACCGTCTGATCCCGGACCGTGCGGCACTTGCCGGTGCCACCGGGTGGAAACCGGAAGACATCGCGACGATCGACTTTTATCGTGACTCCAGCGCACGTTACTGCTATCCGCCGCTTTCGCGTGTGCGCAATAGCATTCCTGCCTTATTCAAGGAGACCATTGTAATCTATGGCCATTATGAACTGGCGGAACGCTGCCCGCTCCTCGTGCTGGAGTCACACAGATGAAATTCCCGCAACCCTTGAAGAGCAGCATCTCCGGAATCGGCTGGCCCGCCATTCCCGACCCGGTTGCCGCCAACCTGCTCGCGCAGCTCACCCAGCTCGATGCCACCCAGTGGTGGCCGACCGGCCAGCTGCAACACCAACAGTTCGAACAATTCGCGTTGCTCGCTGCACATGCAATACAACACTCGCCGTTCTACAATGAACGCTTTCGGCAGGCCGGGCTAAACGCAAACCGTGAATGGACACCCGCAACCTTCTCTGCTATCCCGCTGCTGACCCGTGCCGAATTGATGCAGCAAGCCGACCAAATCAACTGCCGTACATTGCCTCCCAAGCATGGTGCGGCAAAACAGATACAGACCTCCGGCTCGACCGGACAAGTAGTCACGATGTGGCGTACGGATGTCTCCCAGCTCCTATGGCTGGCGCTGTCGATGCGCGAACACCTGTGGCACAAACGCGATTTTTCGGCCACGCTCGCAGTGATCAAGGCAACCACACCAGCGATGAATGATCCAATCGAAGCAGCGTACATCGGCTGGGGCCACCCAGCCACGCTGTTATTCGACACCGGCCCTTCCTATGCGCAACCGCTGGCGATGGATGTCGCGCAGCAGGCAAACTGGCTGGCACGCATCAACCCAAAATACCTACTGACCTATCCTTCCAACCTGGCCGCATTGCTCGACCTATACGAACACGGCACACCGCCACCCGCCGCTCTGCGCCAAGTGCGCACCCTAGGCGAGACACTGCATCCCGGCCTGCGTGAGCGCTGCCAACAATTTGGAGGAATCGAGATTGTGGACATATACAGCTCCCAGGAGGTCGGGCTGATCGCACTGCAATGCCCTGTGAGCAACCTCTATCACATCCAGAGCGAGAGCCTGATCATCGAGGTGTTAAACGACGCAGGGCAGGCTTGTCAACCCGGCGATATCGGCCGTATCGTCATCACCGACCTGCACAACTTCGCCACTCCACTGATTCGTTACGAGATCCGTGACTATGCCAAAGTCGGCCCCGCCTGCCCTTGCGGTCGCGGCCTGCCCACACTGTCAAGCATCATGGGACGGCGACGCAACATGGTAGTGTTTCCCGATGGTCGTAAACACTGGCCACTGCTCGGTGCCTACCGTTTCCGCGAAGTCGCCGACATCCGGCAATACCAGGCAATCCAGCATTCAATCGAAGATGTCGAGATCAGATTGCAAGTTGATGCAACGCTGACTCAGGCGCAGGAATCGAAACTCACTGCACTCATCCATCAATCGCTCGGGCATCCCTTCCCGCTCAGGTTCAGTTATTTCAAACAGGAATTGCCCAAAACCAGGGGTGGCAAGTTTGAGGAATTCGTTTCGCTGCTAAGCTAGAACTGCCCCGGCCTGGTGTGCGATTCAACACTTTGCCGTTTTGACCATCGCAAAAATACCGTCCATAAAAAAACCGGCGATATTCCCGCCGGTTTTTTGGATAAATCAAAGAGACAGTACACCGCCCCGGATTGACATTAGCCGGCGTCACCCAGCTTTGCGTCCTTGCCTGGCTTGTCGAGCCACTCCAGAATATCGCCCGCGATTTCCTCGCTCAGGGAGGTCAGCGTCCCGCAAACATCATAGCCGGACATGGTCTGGCGCCTTACCTCAAAATTGCCCAGTGACTTGCCGCCCTTGGTCAGCTTGCCTTCTAGGGTCAGCCACTTCGGCCCCGAAAAGGGGCCGCCGCCAGCCGCGTGTACAGCAGTCGCCACAAGTGCCAGCTTGCTGTCAGATGCTGAAGCTTTGTCATTCACTAGCACACGACCTTTCGATTCCGCCGCCAAATAACGCGGCAAGGTGGTGTTCCAGTCGCATTCCTTGCGAATGTCCGCATCGGCAGTGCTATTCTTTGCGTAGGGGATCTTTTTCGACACAACAATACTCTCGGCTCGCACGGAAGCAGCCATAACGCAGACTGCAACCACAACAAACAGTCCATGTATCTTATTCATAATTACCTCTCCCTGGTTAATGAAATTAACGAGTCCCGCAAGGATCCCGCACTATCTATTGAGGGAATCCATGGTTACACTCCTTGGCAATTATACGATACCGCATAAACTGCCTTAAGCAGAAATACCGTCAACATCCTTCGCTTAAGACTGATCGCCACCTGGATTAATTCGCCTCCCTGATCGGGCAGCTACCGTTAAGCGCGCCCCAACCACAGCATAGCCGCTCCTTTCTCATTCCGCCGCTGGCCGCGCGACCAGGCGCACACGAATATCGATTGCATTGCGCACCGTCACAGCACCGCCGAGAATCGAGTACGGTGTCATACCCAACTCAGTCTGCAACACCGTAAACGCGGCTATCACTGTTAACTCTCCGGCCTGCTCGAACACTGCGGCTGGAAACTTCAGCGTGCTGGTCTTGCCGCGAACGGTGATGAGTGCGCTCACGTCGGGGTTCCAGCGCGGCCCTGACAACGCATCCGATTCGATAACAATCTGCGGATGGTGCACGGCATCAAGCACTTCTGCGCCCAGCATGTTGTCGCGTGTGCCCTTGCGCGCCTGTTCTGAAAGTGCTGCGGCGAATTCGACGCCCTCCTCGACACGCAATGCGGGCGCATCGACTTGTAGCGATTCGACCGGTATCTCAATACGGAAACCGCTGGCTGCGGCCGTATCGGACACGTAGATATCACCCGTTACCGGGCCTGCCATGACGTGATTGTGGCCAACGCGCGCCATCGGGCCGTCGCGGTAGACCAGCAGCCGTATCTGCGATGCCTGCGTGTCGATGCGGTAACGTTGCCCGCTATGTGTTGCCTTAACATTGGTAATCGCTGCCCCGTTGCCGGGCGCTGCGCTATCAGGCAATGTCTGGCACGCCGCCAGTGCAAGGATGCTCGACAGGACGACTGCGCGACAGCCATTTACATGCGATATGATGAGCGCATCTAAACCCTCGCCATGCAAGGACAGGTATGACCAGATTCCTGAATTCAAAAGAGGCATACGGCATCATAGCGCAACTGCTGCACGGCTGCGTGGCCGTACTGATCTTCACCCAAATCGTACTCGGTTTGTATGCCGCCAATCTGCCGGTGAGCATGGCCAGGTTGCAGTGGTTGTCGCACCACAAATCGCTGGGGCTGACGATTCTGGCACTGGTAATAATGCGCCTGTTATGGCGCCAAATAGATGCGCCACCACCGCTGCCGCACACCATGGCAAAATGGGAGCACCACGCCGCCAACGCCATGCACCGTGCACTCTATCTCATCCCCGTGCTGGCAATGCTTGCCGGATGGCTTTATGCATCCGCTGCCGGGCTGACGGTCAACTGGTTCGGCCAGATGCTCATCCCCGACCTGATCGCAAAGAACACCGAACTCGCGCCGCTGCTCAAGGCGCTGCATCATGTTCTGGTGGGCTTACTGGTACTACTGCTGATTGCGCATATCGGTGCGGCAGTGCGCCATGCCCTGATGCTGCATGACCGCGTAGTACAACGGATGTTTCCATGGTGGAGGTGATGCGATGGGCAGGACTGTTCATTCTCGCCGCATGTACCCATGTCGGTGCAGTAGAGGAATGCTACACCGCTGAGACCTCTGGCGGTCAGGTGACCTTTCGCGTCCTGCAAGCTGGTGCTCCCTATAGCGGCAATTTCCGCCACTTTACCGGCGAGGTGTGCTTCGCGCAGGGTAAACTCACTCGCATCGATGCCACTCTCGATCCCGCATCGGTGGACACCGGGCTGCCCGAACTTGACGCGGCACTGAAGGATGAGGAATTTTTCGCCGTGAGAGAATTCCCGCGCGTTACCTTCGTCAGCAGCGCGGTACATTCACAGGGAACGGCGCACACTACGCGCGGCACACTTGAGATAAAAGGCCACCGCCGCGAGGTAGAAGTCGTACTGCATTCGCAGCAGTCTGGCGGCAAGCTGGCTATCTCCGGGGCGCTCAAGCTCGACCGGCTGCAATACGGCATCGGTACCGGGGATTGGAGCAATACTAAATGGCTGAGCGCGGAAGTCATACTGGATATCAATACACCGTTGACGCGCAAAAAATAAATTGCACCCGTCAACTGATACTGTCGCACCAAATCGATGCTGCGTATATTTCATAAAGAAACATCACAACGTTGCCATACTTGGAAACATCCATAACATAGGTAAATTCCCATCACCGTTGCATGCACACACCCGGCAAATTCACGCCACAACAGCCCGCAAACTGCTGGGCACTTATCTTTCCTGATCGGACCACCCTTCAATAGCCCAACTAATTACAGCACCTGTAACAGAAAACTTATACAGGTCATTTATCGTAGCCAAATATCTCAACATAGGGTGCCAAGGTGCTTAGCACAGGCTCCATTTGATCTGCATAGTGCCTCCAGCGCCCCTTGGCCCGACTATAAACCGGTGTTGATACGTCATGGTAACTGGGAGTGGAGATGGGACGTTGGGCGGCCTGCTTGTAAAACGCCTCCTGTGTGCCACTTTCAACCAATCCCAGAAAGTCCTTCAGAGTCCTTGTGGCCTCGGCAGAATCTACTACGATATCTTCATAGCGCAATTCCATCCAGGGGAGAGACAGCTTTTCTCTGTATGCTAACCACAGATTCATTGTTGCCGCGTAATAGTCCACCGTTTTTTTCATGCTGAGAAATTGCATCATTGATTCATTCAGGTGGAACAGTTGCATAAAACAGCTTAGACAAACATCGCGCGGATCGCGTAAGACAACAATAACTTTCGACTCTGGAAAGATACGGGAAATAAAGCCCAGGTGAATAATGTTGAGCGGATTTTTGTCGATGAAAAGTTTTTCAATTATGGATTCCCCATGCACCGCGATCACCTGAGTCCAATACAGTTCACGTAATTGATGAATGTCCTCCGTAGTTAAGCTGTCAAGACAAGCCGGGTATTCCTGCATGCCACCAAGTTTTTCCCCCAGAGTGATAGCCATATTGTGAAGTGCAGGTAGCTCGTCACTTGTTGCCACATTGACATGAGCAGCAAGAATCTGCTCGGTAAGTGTAGTTCCAGAACGAGGAAACCCAACCAGGAAAACCGGGCTCGGCAAGTTGTCAGTTATCAGAGGTTGAATATCGCTGTAGGAATCCAGCCAATTCCTGCAACTTGCAACTAGTCTCAATGCCTGCATCGGATCCCCGATCTGCGCTTCCGGCAGGCTGGCCATGATGTTGTTGGCTTGAGTAAATGCGTCATAAGCAGATTCATACTCTCCCAGACGGTCTCGAATCATTCCCAGTTCGGTAAGGATTGCAGCATCTGAATCGGTAGGGGGAGTATGCAGGGGCAATAACTGCAGTTGATCGCGCGCAACCGACAGATTTCCTGCGTGCCGCTCAATGCGGCTAATTACAAGGTTAGCAATTGGCTGGGTCGGTTCAATGGCAAGTATGGACTCGGCATGGGCACGGGCTTCTTCCACCCTGTTTACCGACTCCAACACGTCTGCCAGTTTCGCCTGAATATCTATTCTCTCAGGGTTGAGGTCAATAGCCATAGAATAAGCATTAACCGCATCCTGATAGGATTTATTCGACTGATAGGCGAGTCCTAGCGCGAAATATAATTCAGCAGATCTCACTCCTGATTTAAGGATGCGCAAATAGTAGTTTACGGCTTCATCAAAACGACCGAGTTGTTGAAGAATTCTAGCCAAAAGTTCCAAAGTGGGAACATGGCCTGGCTGGCAACGCTCTGATTCGCGCAAAAGAGCATATCCCGACAACAGGCTTTTTTCGTCTATTTGCATGATTGCCAAATAATAATATGCCGAGCCAAAATTCTTATCCAGGCTTACGGCTCGCTCGAAACAGATTTTGGCCTGTTCAAATTGGTGATCGTGTTTGTAGGCTATACCAAGATTAACATTCAAACCTGGAATGTCGCGGTGGATGTCGTATGCTGCCGCGAGAAACTTAATCGCTTGCTGGTAGTTATGTCGCTTCAGGGCGATCGCGCCGAGAATTTGCAAAGCATTAAAATTCAGCGGTTGTATCCTTTGTACCTTACGGCAAACAGCCTCCGCTTTTTCAATCTCTCCCTGCTGGTGGTAATGATGTGCCTCCTGAATTAGTGATTCGCACTTACTTGAGTCTTTATGTTTCATACCGACCAAATGTAATCGAGTTTAAAGACGGGGAAGGGTAACCAATGGCAACAACTTAAGCAAGCTGCGATAGGTTGATGCCTGTGAAGGCAAACGCATACTAACCGTTGCAGCTAACCTTAGGCGCGTATACATAATTTGCACTGAGTAACAATTCACGGTTCGACAAGCTCACTACAAATGCAAGTGGAAAGACCGATTATTTTTACGATACTACTAATATTTCATGCTGAATCAACCATTGAAAAAGCGCCACAAAGTTACCGCAATGGTGGATTGTTCAAAAGGTTTAATGCGACTGAACTGGCAATTTTTGCCGACTATCATGCACGCTTGCGTGCAACCAGATCAATCAGCGCAGACATACCGCTATGTCCGGCACCTTCCTTGATCTCTTTGTCGTGCTCTGCAAAATGGAGCCACTCCATGTCGGAAAATTCACCCCGCAGCAAAGGCTCGGTGTAGAGATTTTCCGCCTGCGAAGGGCCGCCGGTCTTATATTCAAGCTGGCGCGGGGTGTAGCCCTGCAGCAACAATAATCCACCTGCCTTCAGGCAACGTTTGATATGCCCGAACATCTTTTCTCGCATTCCCGGTGGCGCGAACTGAACAAAAATAGCGACCACCACGTCAAAACGGTTCTCACCCCATTGCCAATGCTCGAGATCGGCCAGTTCGAAATTTACGGATACTTTACGCTGAATCGCAAGCTTCCTAGCTTTTTTCAACGCCACAGGCGAAGCTTCTACCGACAGCACCTGCAAGCCCTGCTGCGCAAGCCACACACCATTGCGGCCTTCCCCGTCTGCCACAGCAAGACAACTCATACCTGGTTTCAACAGATGCAGCTGCGCCAGCAAGAATGCGCTGGGTTCAGTGCCAAAAAGATAATCGTCGCCAGCATAGCGCTCGTCCCAGATATTAACCGCCATCAATACACCCCGAAATTCAAATAAATATATTATGCATCGACCGGCACGCCATCAACTATCACCCAAATCTCTGATCTCGACCCTGGACGACTCCGCTATGGAATCAAGTACAACACGCAGTTGCTCCACACCTTTCGCATCCGTCGGATCGGAAAGCGGAAGTTGTGCCAATACTGCCGAAGAAAATTCACGCAATGTGTTCAGGCGTCCTTGCGCATCGCCTCGCGATGGTTGCGGATTGATCGCCTGAAAGTACAACACCCCGCCCCGCCTCGAAATTGCCAGCAGATACTCGGGAGCTGTTGCATCAATAACCTCAAAGTACTGCCCTGGGATATCACCACAGGATGGGGGCGATTGCTTAAACAACAAAACGATCTTTTCAATGAAGGGCTGTATACGCGTAAGTTGCGGCGCAAGCGTGATGTGATACTGCCCTTGAATGTTTATGACAACCGGTTCCTGCACAACAGGCCTGCCGCCGCGAATGCTTAGAACTATGACAAAGACGAGCAACACGAGAACAGCTAGTTCATACATGACAGCCTCTGGACAACAAAATTTAAACAGCCACGGTATGTTTTGGCAGCTAACCAGACTCGCTATACACTAGGCAAACCGTATTTATCGATACGCTCCATCCACCTCTTGATACGGTTTGCATCGCCAACACGGGTGTGCTTTCCCCAAGAATTGAGCAGCACAATAATCACTGGGCGATCATTGATATTCGCCTCCATCACCAGACACAACCCAGATTCTTGGATATATCCAGTCTTGCTGAGCCCGATGTCCCATGACGCACTCTTGACCAGAGGATTGGTATTGCCGAAACGCATTTCGCTCCCGCCAAAATCACCCACGGAATAGGACGGGGCTGTTGAGTACTGGCGTATCAATGGATAGCGACGCGCAGCAGCGATCATTTTCACCAGATCATTTGCGGTAGAAACGTTATTGCTGTCAAGCCCAGTTGGGCCAACAAAGCGGGTATTTAACATACCCAGCCCCCGCGCCTTGGCATTCATCGCCGCCACTATTGACGCCGTACCTCCCGGATAACTTCTTGCAAGGGCTGAAGTGGCGCGGTTTTCCGATGCCATCAATGCCAACCTGAGCAACTCGCCGCGAGTCAGAGTGGTGCCGAACTTCAATCTTGAGCGAGCCCTTTTTATTTTATCCAGATTGTCGTCCTCAACACTCACCTCCTCATCCAGAGGTTGCATCGCGTCAAGTACCACCATGGCAGTCATCAGTTTGGTGATCGATGCTATTGGAGCAACAGTTTCGTCATTCTTGGCATATAACGGCATCTTCGCCTGCTCATCATAAATCAATGCTATGTGAGAACGCACTTGGGGTGAGGGAATATGGCGAATTTTTGAAGCAGACAACGACTTATCGGACTCAAAATGACTATGTCCAACTTCGGCATAGGCATTATGCGCCAGAACACAGTAGCAAAACAAAATCAGTACCTGAAAACGTATTTTCATTAAATCTCTCCCTGAGGCCAGCTTATCACTATTAAGCATACATTAAAACTGATATAAATCAAACCTCAGGGCGCGTTTGCTCTTCCTGTTTCTGAAGATTCCACATTTGTGAGTAGATGCCTTTTTGCTCCAGCAACTCACGGTGCGTACCCCGCTCGACGATCCTCCCCTTGTCCATCACAAGTATCTGATCGGCGTCCACCACGGTAGACAGGCGGTGTGCAATCACCAACGTAGTACGATTTTGCGAGATCGCGCGCAACTCGGCCTGAATCGCCCGTTCGGACTTGGAATCCAGAGCGGAGGTCGCCTCATCGAAGATCAGCATAACCGGATCTTTCAGTATGGCGCGAGCGATCGCCACACGCTGCTTTTCGCCACCGGACAGCTTCAGGCCACGCTCGCCCACCATACTGTCATACCCCAGTGGTAACGATTCGATAAAGTCATGTATGTGAGCTGCCTGAGCTGCAGCAATTATGTCATCGCGCGTTGCGTCCGGTCGGCCGTAGGCAATGTTGTAGTAGATAGTGTCGTTGAACAGCACTGTGTCCTGGGGCACGATACCTATCGCAGCGCGCAAGCTGATTTGTGACACCTCACGAATATCCTGCCCGTTGATCAGGATACCTCCCTGCTGCACATCGTAAAAACGGAATAACAAACGGGACAGCGTAGATTTTCCCGCCCCGCTCGACCCAACCACAGCAACCTTGTGTCCGGCCGGAATAATGAAGCTCACATCAAACAGGATCTGCCGGTCGGATGCATAGCCAAAGCTGACATGATCGAATTGCACGGCGGCATTTCCTGCTTGCAGAGTAGCCGCACCAGGCGCATCGTCAATTTCACGGTGTTCGTTCAGCAGGCTGAACATCTTCTCCATATCTGCCAGGGCATGCCGAATCTCTCGATAAACGAAGCCAAGAAAGTGCAGCGGCATATACAACTGGATCATGAACACATTGACCAGCACCAGATCGCCAACTGTCATTTCACCAGCAACCACTTGACTAGCGGCAAGTATCATCAGCACAGTGATGCCGATTGCGATAATGATGCTTTGCCCGGCGTTCAGCCAGGCCAGCGAAACCTGGTTGCGTACTGCCGCCGTTTCCCAGCGCTCCATGCTGCGATCATAGCGATGTGCCTCATATTTTTCGTTACCAAAATACTTCACGGTCTCATAATTGAGCAGACTGTCGATGGCGCGAGTATTGGCCTTGGAATCCAGATCATTCATAGTGCGCCTTACCACCATGCGCCACTCGGTGATGAACAGCGTAAATATGATGTAGATCACCAGCGTGATAAAGGTAATGACGGCAAACCACGGATCGTATTTTGCAAGCAGGATCACTGCCACCAGTCCGATCTCCAGCAGAGTCGGCAAAATATTGAATAGTGTGAAGTTCAGCAGAAATCCTATCCCGCGCGTACCGCGCTCGATGTCGCGTGCAACGCCACCGGTTTGGCGATCTAGATGAAAACGCAAACTCAGGCTATGCAAATGTTCGAATACCTGCAAAGCCACCCGACGTATGGCGCGTTGCGTCACTTTGGCAAACACCGCATCGCGCAATTCACCGAACAATGTGCTGGATAATCGCAGCACCCCGTACCCGATAATCAGGAACACCGGCACCAGCAACATAGCCTGCGGTTTGCTCATCGCATCGATGATTTCCTTAAGCGCCAACGGGACTGTCACATTGGCAAGCTTGGATAACACCAGCAGACACATCGCCGTGGCCACCCGCCACCTGAACTCCATCAGATAGGGAAGGAGAGAGCGAAGCGTTTGCCAATCGGCACGGTTGATGTTGGCTGACGGTACTGTCGATGAAGGACGCATAGCGGAAATACTTGGATAACAGGCGCGGATTATAGCGCGTGCGTCTTCGTCGCAAACGGGTGAAAACCACTCATTCGCAAAATAGGTTCGATATATCGGTTAGCGTGTCATTATGGCAATGCCGGATACCCGAAATAATAGCCCTGTGCATAGTCCACACCGATCTCAACGAGAATTCTGGCCGTCGCCTCGTCTTCGACAAACTCGGCCACCGTCTTAAGCCCGAACTTGTGCGCCATTGTATTAATCTGCTCGACGATGATGCGGTCGCGCTCGTCGGCGACCATATTCCGGACAAAACTTCCTTCAATCTTCACGTAATCGATAGCCAGATATTTCAGGTAAAGGAACGATGAGAATCCGCTGCCGAAATCGTCCAGCGCAACCGCTATCCTGCTGGCGCGCAACTCTTCAATCACCGACCTGACCTGAGTCAGATTGGGCAACGCCTCACGCTCGGTAATTTCCAACACAATATTTTCGCAGGGTACTCCGGCACTATGAACCAATTTTGGAATTCCGCGCACCCAGTCAAGGTCATTAAAACTCCGCGGGAACAGATTGAAAAATAATTTGGCGCGCGGATATTTTCGGGCAAACTTTCCATAATGCGCCAGACCCCTGCCAAACACCTCGCGATCCAGCTCCTTGGCCATACCCAATTCTTCCGCCACTTCGATAAACTCACCGGCAGGAATAATCACTTCGCCATCGCGTATCCTTACCAGCACTTCAAACGCTATTACTTCGCTGCTCTTCACATCAACAATGGGCTGCAGAAAAGCCTCGATGCGACCTTCGCGCAAGGCAGCTCGCAAAAAATCGCCTTGCCTGAAAATAGACATCATACCGTGATCTTCCTGAAACTCTGCCGTCAATACCTGGTTCTTGCCATGTGCCTTGGCCTTGTACAATACTACATCCATAGCCGAATAAATCTCCTCCTCCGTTGTTCCGTCTTCCGGAAAACTGACCAGGCTAAAGCTGGCCGTACTGTGTATCTTTCCGACCGGCAAGTTAAATTCTTTTTCAGCCAATGCCTGGTGTAATTTCTTGGCAACCTGCAAGCCTTTTTCTGCCTCAGTTTCGGGCAGAATAATGGCGAACTCGTCCCCACCCATACGCGCCAATACATCGCCCTTGCGCAATTCGTCGGAAAGCAGCTGGGAAAGCTCCTTGAGCACCATGTCTCCTATCGGATGGCCGAAGGTATCGTTGATATATTTAAAGTTATCCAGATCGGCCATGATTACCGAAAAACCGCGTCTGTGGCGCGTTGCTCGTGTAATCTCATACTGCATAAATTCCTGAAACTTGCGCCGGTTATACAAACTGGTAAGTGGGTCGCGCACCGATAACTCCTCCAGCCGGAGGTTATAGTCCTGAACCGTGTTTAACAGTTTGTTGAAATAGTCTGATAGCCGATGCAGTTCCTTGATCCAATGATGACCACCCACACGAAGACTGAAATTCATTTCATGGGTAATCTTCTCCATCAGATCGACCAGATTGGCAATGGGCATTGCCACCAAATATCGCATCTTAAAAAACAATGCCACGAACACCACTGCCAGAATAATCAAGGTATAGGCGACTAGGTAGTTGATCACGGAACCGAAGGAAACTTTCAGATCTTCGATAGGGTAAATGATGTCAATCACACCGTGAACCGCCCCCTCAAATGATTGAGTGTGGCAAGCCAGGCATTCAGTTGCCGCACGCAAAGGATAAAGATAACGGATGGATTTTCCGCCTTCTGCGACCAGCATTTTTTCCTGCCCATCGATCAATGTCGATGCAAGCAGCTTATCATTGGCAATAGCGGCACGGTCACCCGGCATCTCGCCAAACTGGCTTTCGACTGCCTTTCCGCGATACACGCTGATTTTCAAACCCGGCGCAGATTTGTTAAGCCTGTCGATGACCTCGACGATTTCCTGTTTATTCCAGCCTTTTTTCATCGCAGAATACAGGCTTTCAAACACCAGCCTGGATGTCTGCTGCGCATCCGCACGCGCCAAATCCTGTACAGCATGATCTCGCACCACATTGGACAATACAAGAATCATTACAAGCGCTAGCAACAAAGAAAACGCCGACAGCAATACCAATAATCTGCCCAGCGTAACCTGCTTGATGAATCCGGATAAAGCCTTCATATGACTCCTGTACCGGAATTTGAATGAATACCCCCGGCAAGAATTAAACCGCTTCCTTGAAATGGTTACTATACCTGCGCAAGTAATTCACATCAAGCCTTGCATGCGAACGACGACATGCTGGCAAATCACATCGCCCCTATACGCCATCCCGGCCACTCCCATAGCCTACAAGTCCGACCAGTAAACGCACCAGGGCATAACTGATACGGGACAGCAAGCGCGTCCATATTCCCTGGCTGCCCCAAATCGAGGAATCTATCCGTTGCGCACCCAGTGCTATTTCCTCCAGCAGGCTGGCACGCAATTGTGCCGCAAATCCCTCGTCATGGACTGCGAGGTTGGCCTCGCGTGCCAGCCACAAACTGAACGGGTCGATATTGGACGAGCCAATAGTCGCCCACCTCCCATCCACCACGGCCACCTTGGCGTGCAAATAACTCGGCCGATACTCGTAGATCTCCACTCCTCCCTCAAGAAGCCGGCCATAAAGCGCATGCGTCGCATAATGCTGCAGGCGATATTCCACTTTCCCCTGCAGCAGCAACACAACATGCACGCCGCGCTGCGCAGCACCGACCAGCGCCCGGCGAAAAACCCGTCCGGGCAGGAAGTAGGCATTGGCAATGATGATTTCATGCTGCGCATTGGCAATCGCCCTGAGATAGGCACGCTCGATATCGCGGCGATGGTGCATGTTGTCGCGCTGCAAATAAACGACATCCGCATCCATCTTGTGTTTCTTCAGCCTGGCTGAACGCCAGTTCAGTATCCTGCTACGCCTGCGAATATTCGCCCATGACACCACTGCCCACAGGTGGCGCATGGAGGCATGCATCTCTCCCGCCAACCTTCCTTCCACCCTCACGGCATAATCCAGCCTTGGTGCAGACAGGCTGCCATCAGGCGGAATGTCATCGGTAATATTGATACCACCTATATATGCGATCTCGCTATCGATCGCCACCAGCTTGCGATGCATCCGCCTTAGCCGCGCACGGCGCAATGTCAGCGGAGATATCTTGCGGCGGTACCATTGCACCTCGACCCCGGCCACGCGCAATTCATCCACCCAATGCTGCGGCAATTCGGCCGAACCGAAGCCGTCCAGCATCACTCTCACCGTGACATCGCGGGTGGCAGCACGCTGCAACGCAGCGGAAATTTCGCGCCCAACCCGATCCGCCGCATAGATATACGTTTCCAGATAGATCGAATTATGCGCAGCATCAATATCGGCAAGCAGCCGAGGAAAATATTCGACACCATTCTTCAACAGTGCAAGCCGATTTTCGCCGACGTGGATGTCTGTGATCACAGGCTCTCCAGCCTTGCGGAAAGCGCGGCATGGTCTGACAGGCGCTGCCATGCGCCGCCGACATGTACTTCGCTGTGTTGCACATTGAAGCCGCGCACATAGATGCGATCCAGCCGGAACATTGGCAGTCGTGCAGGGAAGCTGCGCGCGGGTCCGCCCTTGTCCAGATGAAATGCATCCCGCACATTAAGCTCGGTATACAGAGTATGACTCATCTGGTCGCGCCAGTCGTTGAAATCGCCCGCGATGATCAACGGCGCATCCGGCGGCACCCCATTCTGGACATGATCGACCAGCATACGCGTCTGCGCCCTGCGTCCCTTGGCGAACAGCCCGAAATGCACGCACAGGCAATGCACGCGGCCTTGCTCCGCAACATCGATCTCGCAATGCAACAATCCGCGACTCTCGAAACGGTGCGCTGAAACATCCTTGTTGCGCGATTGAACGATTGGAAAACGGCTCAGGACCGCATTGCCATGATGTCCGGCCTCGTACACGGAATTCTTACCGTAGGCGTGGTGCGGCCACACCTCCTCCGCAAGGAACTCATGCTGAGCGCCCGACGGGTAGTTGTGGAAGCGCTCAACATGGCGCGTATGCTCACCCTGCGCCTCTTGCAGGAATACGATATCTGCATTCAGCGCACGCAGACGGTCGCGCAACTCGTGCACCACGACACGGCGGTTGAAATGCGAAAACCCTTTGTGGATGTTGTAAGTGGCAATCGTCAGCGTTGGCATGATGAGTGCATTCTACCGAATCGGCCATTCAGAGTGTGGCGGGAATGACAGCTGCTATGCGTTCCCTATCCCCTGCGTCGGCAACCCGATCTGCTTTGCAAATTCCAGCATCCGCTGGATAGGCTGCACCGCCCTCGGGATGATCGCCGGGTCAACGTGGATCTCGTTCCTGCCGGTCTCCAGCACCTCTGCCAGATTGAGCAACCCGTTCATCGCCATCCACGGGCAGTGGCTGCAACTGACGCAGTTCGCCCCTGCTCCGACAGTGGGCGCCTCGAGGAAATATTTTTCAGGGCAAAGTGTGCGCATCTTGTGCAGGATGCCGTTGTCGGTGGCCACGATGAACTCCTTTGCATCAAGATTCTGCGCGGCTCTGATCAGTTGCGTGGTGGAACCGACTACATCGGCAAGCTTGACCACGGCACGCGGCGATTCGGGATGCACCAGCACCTTCGCCCGCGGGTGCTTGCCCTTCAGCTCTGCCAGCTCCTTGGCCTTATATTCGTCATGCACGATACATGACCCCTGCCACATCAGCATGTCCGCGCCGGTCTGTTCCTGCACGTAGTCGCCGAGATGACGATCCGGCGCCCATAGTATCTTCTTGCCCTGCTCTTTGAGGTGCTTCACCACCGGCAGCGCTATGGAGCTGGTCACCATCCAGTCTGCACGCGCCTTCACCGCCGCGCTGGTATTGGCATAGACCACCACGGTGCGGTCGGGATACTGGTCGCAGAACGCGGTAAACTCAGCCGATGGGCAACCGAGATCCAGCGAGCACTCCGCATACAGGTCCGGCATCAGCACACGCTTCTCGGGGTTAAGTATCTTGGCGGTCTCGCCCATGAAGCGCACACCGGCAACGATGATGGTCTTCGCGGGATGCCGGTAGCCGAAGTTGGCCATATCAAGCGAATCGGAAACGATGCCACCAGTGGCCTCTGCCAAGTCCTGAAGATCGGAATGCACATAATAGTGCGCGACCAATACTGCATTCTGCTCCTTGAGCATACTCTTGATACGCGCGATCAATTCCGGTTTTTCTGCCTCCACAGGTTCACGTGGGACTGTTGCCCACGCAGTCGATGTATCACAGCCGGGATGTTCGTAAACAAGCCGAATACTTCCAGAGCCCGTCATAACGGTGCGACATCCGACTCGCCAGACAATTTATCGTCGGGCATACCCTCCATCGGTTTGGACGAAATCAAAGTTCTTCTGACTTGTCCGCGCAACAATGCTTCAACGACATGCAAGCGCAATTGAACAGGAGCAAACTCGATATCCAGCGGGTCAACCATCAAGAACTCGCATGCCGTTTTTGCAGCTACACGGGCTGCGCGGTATGGCTCCTCTCCAGACAAATAGGCAAATTCACCAAAAAAATCACCCTGTTCCAAATTAGCCAGCTTTCTGTCCCCCTTGAACACCTCCACCTTTCCCGACACAATGATAAAGAATGGCATACCTATATCACCCTCACCTAGCACCGTATCGCCTGGACCTGCTTGTTGCCATTTCGCAATCCCCAGAAACTGGAGCAATTCAGCATTAGCAAAACCCCTGAAAAACTCCAGCCCGCGCAACTTCTTATAATTCGGGTGGGATTGCGCCAATCTGGCCTCTTCTTCTTCCCGTTCTTTTTGCATTTGGTCAGCACTGGGTTTTCCCGGAAAAACTTTCAACCTAAGCGTGCTATCCAGAATTTTTTGCTGGTCTGCTATTGCCTGATTCAGAGGTTGGAGATTCTCGATCACCTCACGCAATTCACTTTCATAAATCACACGTAATCCTTCGACAGACGTAGCCTTGTCGGACATATCCTTCACCCACTTGGTCAACTTTGCTTGTGTAAGCTCCGTATAAACGGAAACTCGTAACCGTAATTTATGAAAACCCACCTCGGCTTCTTTCATGCGCACCCTGGTTGCCTCCAATTGGGCACGAGTAACGTCCAACTCTTGCTCGAGATTGGTATACCGTTTGGTAGTTGTATCCCCCTCGTTCCCCTGGGTGGCTGACTTGATTTGCCCATCAGCGACATCTTCCGAATGATCGGCTGAAGTATCGATTTCAACGTTGCCGGCATCATCAATAATTTCTGCGGATAACAGTCGTTTGAATATGGCATCCAGGTGAATCCGCACACTGGGAGGCACTTTTTTGGCAATGCCTTCGACACTAGTCTGGCCATCGATCAGCGCAAGCAATAGCATCTCATCGCCAGATATTCTGCCCTTCGGGTTATCGAGCAAGTCGTTACCCTGCTTGGTCCTGGCAAAAATCCTGTCCTTACTCATCTGTATACTCCTGAGGAACCATGTCCAAATCACCCAACCGCAATATCGCCTCGCGGTTGCTCGGTGAAAAAACCTTGTCTGCCGCATCCTGCCATGGCAGCCAGTTATAGTTCAAGTGCTCGCGGGGAGCAAGCCGGATAGCAACGGCCCCGGGAAGCCGCAAGCCGAACACATGCTCGATGTTGCGGGTGACTCCCGGCGCATAACGATGGCGCCAGTGCGGATAGATCTCGTAGTCGTTCTGCGATTCCCAGTCGGTCAACGTATAGCTGCCGGGGTCCAGCCCGGTTTCCTCCAGCACCTCGCGCATTGCCGCGTCGCGCAACGCCTCGCCCGGCTCGCAACTACCGGTGACTGACTGCCAATAATCCGGATGGTCGGCCCTCTCCAGCAACAGTACCTCGAGATCGGCGGTGTAAATGACAACCAGTACAGAAACAGGCTGCTTGAACTGTGCCATGCCTCAGATGTAGAAAATCCAGAACGCCTTATTGCGCTGCCGCCAGTACACCACGGTGTCGTCCAGCAAGTCCTGCGCGATCTCGCGGTCATTGGCGGAAAGTCCCAATGTATCGCTGGCGTTGCGCAGCACCAGCACATAGCCCTCCGCCCTGCGCCAGGACAGGTCGCACAG
>Ga0224495_10000889_pt1 | contig 22520 bp, 18 predicted proteins | sample SF_Jul11_sed_USG_FD_168128 | JGI IMG/M metagenome (GOLD analysis project Ga0224495, IMG submission 168128) | Sediment microbial communities from San Francisco Bay, California, United States - SF_Jul11_sed_USGS_4_1 | ecosystem: Environmental > Aquatic > Marine > Sediment | place: USA: California...
GTGGCATTGGTCGCATGTATGCGCAAGCTGCTTGTGATATTGAATGCGATGATGAAGCATGATCAGGCGTGGCATTATGAAGCCGCCTAAACTGCTTGTTCAGTGGGTGACATCAAGACAGTTGCTGCCCCTCATGGCACTACCTTAACGGAATTTACGATGTGGTGATTGAAGAGCCCCATTTTAGCTTCTACCCCCACCCTAGCCCTCCCCCTGCAAGAGGGAGGGGATTCGTCACCTTCCCCCTTGCAGGGGGAAGGGTGGGATGGGGGTAGTAATGTAGCAATCCAGCATTGCTTTGGATAATTTCAACATGACAGAGCTTAAGGTAGTGCCATGATGGTCTGCCCCCGATTGTTCGACCCCATTAGCTCGATCAATGGAGTCACCCCCCATTTGCTCCCTTATGCCATTCCCATGGAGATGACAACAGACCCCAAGCGTTGTTCCGTTTCCACCCTTCGGTGAGCTTCAGCAGCTTGCGACATCGGATATATCTTATCGACGATTGCAGATAATTTACCATCCTCGATCATCTGCTTAAGCGCGAGCAGCTCTTCTTCCTTTTCTCCGGCAAAGGCAAATATCGCCTTCTTGTCGGTAAACTTGGACGTCAGGGCAGACCACAGCATGTCGGACAAACGGGGATTACCCATCAGATAGCGTCCACCAGGATTAAGTGCCCTGACGCATCCGGAAAACGAAGCGCGCGCAACCATGTTAAAGATCACGTCATAGGTCTGGCCGCTTTTTGCGAAGTTCGACTTGGCGTAGTCGATGAAATGATCGGCACCCATGCGCCGCAGCATTTCTTCCTTGATGCTGTGATCAACGACCGTCACCTCGGCCCCCATGGCCTTGGCGATCTGCACGGCATAGATGCCGATACTTCCGCCTGCACCGTTGATCAACACCTTCTCCCCGCTTCGGATATTCGCAAGTCTCATGAAATGAATCGCATTCAGCCCGCCAAAAGGGACTGCCGCCGCCTCTTCAAAGCTCAAGTTGTGTGGCTTTGGCCCAAGTGTGTTGCTGGCCGGCAGGCAATCGTATTCGCCGTATGCACCTAACCGAAGTCCGGCAGACCCGAAAATCTGATCTCCCGCCTTGAACTTGGTAACGTCTTTGCCAACGGCTTCGACTTCACCGGCAAAATATCCGCCCAGTATCTGCTTCCGTGGCTTGGTGACACCCATCGCCAAACGCAGCGGCAGCCAGAACCACTTCACCGCGAATTTGGAACAGCGCATCTCGCAGTCAGACTTCGTTGCCTCTGCCGCACGCACTCTTATCAAAACTTCCTTATCCGCCGGGACAGGCTTCGCTACCTCTTTGAGTTGAAGTACATCCGGTGGGCCGTATTCGGAATAGACAATGGCTTTCATAACGTTCACGCCTCAATCGGGGAACACGCACTATCAAAATAATACTGCGATGCTATTTCCATGAGTAACCCATCAACTGCGTTGCCAAATCCACTCCGGCCAGATCGTGGCAAGTGATGGGCAGGCACCCAGCACCTGCTCAAGCGCGTTGCTGATGAAATTTCCGTTGGCGCAACAGCAGCCTCTGCGGATGAAGCTGCGCTGTTATTGGAAAACACCTTGCGTAATCGTCCCGGCATTTAAAGTACCCGACTCATTGGTTGTTGATGCACGTGCTTAAAAAAGCGCTGATATTTGAATTGAGGGATGTACTTTAGCGTAGTCGATCAGGAATGCGGTAGTAAGTCAAAGAGGTCACCCATTCGCACACGCTATCGATAAAGTCTACGCCCATGATTTTTTGATTTTAGAACAACAAAAGAAAAGCCGGCATAAGCCGGCTTTTCCTTACAACAAGCTACGATTACTTCGCAGCAGCTGGTGCTGGCGCTGCTGCAGGAGCCGCAGCGGGCTCAGTTGCAGGAGCAGCCTCAGTGCCAGCAGCGGGCTCAGTAACAGGAGCCTGCTCAACAACTGGCGCCGGCGCTACAGGTACCGGTGCGACCTCGGCAGCTTTTTCACCGCACGCAGCCAAAGTGAGAGTTAACAGAACTGCGATCAATGCAGAACGATTCATGATATTCCTTAATGATATAAACTTTATAAGGGGCCTTGGATCATGCCTGCTCGCGGCGCCCCCCATGCTACGAGCGGCGCGCATTTTAGTCCTTTTATAACAAAAATCCAGTGCTTTCCGACGGAAAGCACTAAATATATTTTGATAATAAAACGGGCAAGCGAATAAAGCTTGAAAGTCCATACAATAGATTGATTTTAATAACTTTTTTTACGTTCACCCATGCAGTGTTTGACTCGGTGACCTGAAAACTTGCGCCCAATGCATCACTCACATGCAACAAACAGGCACGCTTCGCCTCATTCAACATGGATGTGCGAGAGTCGACCGGCAGGTTGTCATTCAACCAGTTCGTCAACCGATGGCCATCAAGCAGCAGCAAGTTTTCGTGTTGAAAAAAATTGCGGCAATAAAAGCGCAGGCGCATTGCCTGCAGAAATTTCCGTTGGTGCAACAGCAGCCTCTGCGGAAGAAGCTGCGCTGTTATTGGAAAATACCTTGCGTAATCGTCCCAGCATTTAAAGTACCCGACTCATTGGTTGTTGATGCACGCGCATCAAAAAGTGCTGATAGCTGAATTGAGGGATGTACTTTAGCGCTCGATTTCATCACGACAATACTTTTAAAAACAATTCGACTCCGGTACACCTTTTGTTGTTTTCCGTGATTTGTGAACACTAAAACAATTCGACTCCGGTACCTTTTGGTGCGGTTATCTGCGATAGGCATGATAGGACAAGTAGAGTCCCACCAGCATCAGAAACATCGCCTCCACGCTCACGGTAGAAGTATGTTTCGCGCCTTCCAGTTGTAGCTCCGGAAAGAACATCCTGAATAGCCCCAACATCATGATGAACCAGCCTGTCAGCGAGATCAACACCGGCCAGCCGCGCACCCAGAGATTGTGCGCACGAACGATCGCTAGACCGGCGACAAACAGGATCGCGCCATTGAGATAGACCTCGGCAGCCGTATTGCCCGCCCAGATATGGATGTTCACCGTTTCAGATAACGTGATAGCAACAATCGAGGGGCCGATCAGTCCTGCGATGTCTTTTGAATTCGCCATTTGAACCTCCGCTCGTCAAAACTATTGCGATGCTGACCCCTTTAATTCGATTCGATTCGTTCGCAGCCATGACTTGAAGAAACGGGTGCGGTTCGGCAACTGCAACGGAATGAAAAACTGAAATCGGCAGCTTGCGCTGCCGTGGGATTACTTACTCGCTTGACGCAGGTCGGCTAATGGGTGGCCCCTTTAATTACATTCAGACATTACGTGCAGCATATTGCTGTAAGTCTTTCGCCGAAATGCTCTTTGCAGGCACCAGTTGATAATGCTTTTCATCAACCACCTTAATCTCTCCATCTTGCACGGCAAGTTCAAATAAAGCGATACGCTGTTCGCTCATAAACTGTGCCGAGACTGCACGACAAATCAAATTAGGAAATTTTTCAGCGCAACACAAAATATCTTGCTGGGTTTGCACCACACCATGTTTGTCATTCCCTCCTTTGGCTTGCACCGGAATGACAAATTGCCGACCGTGGCGATCAATGCCTACATAGATTTCGTCGATCTCAATTTGTCCGACATCTTTCACTGTCGTACGTAAATGGTTTTGCAACGAGAAAGTGGTGATACCCATAAACACATCGATCAAGCGGTTGTATCTAACTTTGGCTAGCAACGCTTGTTCATCATTCAAAGCATAGGCGGCAATAATTTCCGGAGTAGCATCCGGCACTTTGATTGTGAGCAATTCTTCGCGCGGCACAATACGATTCCAGCGAACTTGCTTGAATCTGTAGCACGCGCGGCCCGCACCTTCGATAATCCACTCAAAGCCCTTACCCGCCGTCTTGGTGATGGACTCCGGCAGTTCATTGCGATAGCGGAATGAGTAAAAAATATCGCCTGGGTTTTTAGGCAGTTTAAGCGCTAAGGATTCTGCAATCGCGGCTAGTTCATCACGAGTAAATTCAAATTCCGTTGCGCCCTTGGAATAATGGTCCGCGAACACCCTTGCAATGATAGCTGTGTAACGGTTTTGTGGCTTCTCTGCTTTCTTGTTAGGCATAGATTTCTTCCCATAAATCTTGCTGATTGATGTTCTGTTTTCGTGTGCGCTGTGCAATGGTATTGCGTGGCACTTGAAAATATAGCGAGGCCGTACCCATACCAATCGACAACAGATCAACGTCGCCTGATTGCAATAATGCCTTAGGTTTGCGTGGCTTCAATCCTAAAGCTTTGATGATTTCACTTGCAACAGCACGCCCCAACAATGGCGGAACACTGTTGCCTATCTGGCGAAAGCCGTGCCATTTTGTTGTATGAAATCGAAACCAGTCAGGATAGGAGTGCAAACGTGCTGCTTCCCTTACCGTAATTACTCGCGGCAAAAATGGATGGATAGGGCGCGGCGAAGTAAATGCGCCTCTCGCACTATCTGTACCAGCACGCAAAGTATTGCAAAGACCATCCGGCGGCAATTTGCGAAAACGGCTTACTGGTTCCGTCTTCCCATGTTCGGTTACCATGAAACGTTGCTTGGAAAGCTCGGTGTGTTCAGTGCGAAGACTCGATGTGAGTATGTTTAAATCAAACTCTCGATCATAGCCAAAGTCTGTCGTATCAATTTGAAGCCCTCTCAGGCGTTGTGCGTAGCTCGACTTAGTTTTCCATTTAAATCGAACTGCATCTGTCGTACTTAGCTCTTCGAAGCCGTCCGCATCCGGCAAATCTCCAATAGCATCCCAAACCGTTGCGCGTTGGTCGTACGCTCTTGGATAGTTCGGAACACTCAGTCCTCGCCGTGCACCGATTACGAACAAACGTTTACGATCTTGCGGCACACCATAGTCCGCAGCATTAAGAACTTGGTATGGACTCTGCACATCGTAGCCAACATTCCCCAATGCGGTGATCAACTCACTTAGAAATTTCGCATGTTTGCCAAGGGTCAGCCCCTTCACGTTTTCAAACACAAAATACTTTGGCTGCAATTCCGCGATGAGGCGCACGTAGTGAAAGACCAGTTGATTACGCGGGTCGTCCAGCGCGCGTTTACCAATCATGGAAAAACCTTGGCACGGCGCACCGCCAAATACCACATCGATGTCAACATCGCCAAGATTTGCTCTGCGGCGAACCTCCTCGCCCGTCACATCCACCACACTCGCACAAACAATTGTTGATTTCGGAAAATTATATTCATGTGTCGCACAATGAATCGGGTCGATTTCCACGGCAGCGGCAATGTCAAATCCAGCTTGTTCAAAGCCCAACGACAATCCACCAGCGCCAGCAAAAAGGTCGATCCCAACAGGGCGCCTGTAAATTGTTTTTGATGAAGTCATATAACTAGCTCTTTAATGTGTTGGTGAATTTTAGGTCACATTGCCAAAACGGCTCTATCTGAGATAGCCCACAGTTTACCGACTAATCGGCTTATACCGAATCCTCTTAGGCTTAGCACCCTCCTGATGGAACTACTAGCCATTCGACTAAGCGAGCATACGACGCTCTCTAAGTCGCTGGTTATCACCCATCCGTTCTTCTTGTCCGCCTCATATTCCTGATAGTTACCATCAAAGAACGTCCACTTGGAATCGCCCTCGCAAGCCAAGATGTGGGTGGCGATGCGGTCGAGGAACCAGCGATCATGCGAGATCACCGCGACGCAGCCGGCAAATTCGAGCAGCGCATCTTCGAGCGCGCGCAGAGTTTCCACGTCGAGGTCGTCAAATTTACCAAGCTGGTATTTATTTGGCCGTCGCGCGTGCAGGCTTGCGCACAACCAAACGCGTGCCGGTTTGTTCTGCCAGTAGTCGCGCATTTTCTGCCGCACGCAGCAAGGCTTGCGGCGCATTTTTCAGGCTCGAATTTTTCAGGTGGGAAACAGGTGCTTTCATTTATTTTGCCCTTCCTCTATAAGAACAGCGGGGATTCCGGAATTATCATACAGTTGCCAGCTATCCACCAGCCGCTTGTAACGTTCAAAATTAGATATGCCATGTGCAAAACGCCGCCGGATGACTTCCTCGGGAATGTTATGCCCGCCCTGCTGGACTCTTGTCGCCACGCGCTCTATCGCCATTTCAACATCCGGCAGTGATAGAAATACCAGTTCCACCGCATATCCAGACGCACGCCATGCCGGAATCATTTGGGCGTAAGTCAGTCCGGACAGCGTGGTTTCGAATGAAAAGCTTGCGCTTCGTCTGGCATGATCCGCAATTGTTTCCAGCATGACCCTTCCGGCCTTGAATGCTGCTAGATCGGGAGCAAAGGTCGTCTTGCCTGCTCCATTCGGCCCGGCGATGATGACAATGCGTTTGTTCTGAATTGTGTTGCTCACATCGAACCCTCTCCCCCAGCCCCTCTCCCGCCAGCGGGCGAGGGGAGAAAAACGTTACCGACTAATCGGCTTATACAGCATCCGCACGGCTTCGCCCCTCTTCCATCATTTATCGGCTGATAGGTTTGTAGCGTATGCGTTTTGGTTTGGCTCCTTCCTCACCTAAACGCTTCCGCTTATCCGCCTCATACTCCTGATAGTTGCCATCGAAGAACGTCCACTTCGAATCACCTTCGCAGGCGAGGATGTGGGTGGCGATACGGTCGAGGAACCAGCGATCATGCGAGATGACGGCGACGCAGCCGGCGAATTCGAGTAGCGCATCTTCCAGCGCGCGCAGGGTTTCCACGTCGAGATCGTTGGATGGTTCGTCGAGCAGCAGTACATTGCCGCCGGAGATCAGCGTCTGCGCGAGATGCAGACGGCCGCGCTCACCGCCGGAGAGTTGGCCGACCATCTTGCCCTGGTCCGCGCCCTTAAAGTTGAAGCGGCCGATGTAGGCGCGCGCCGGGGTTTCGTATTTGCCCACGGTGAGGATCTCGTTGCCGCCGGAGATGGCGTCGAACACGGTCTTGTCGTTCTCCAGCCCTTCGCGCGATTGGTCGACGAAGGCGACTTTCACGGTCTGGCCGATCTTCACGGTGCCGCTGTCCGGCTGCTCTTTGCCGGTGATCATTTTGAACAGGGTGGATTTACCCGCGCCGTTCGGGCCGATGATGCCGACGATGGCGCCGGGCGGAATCTTGAAGCTGAGGTTGTCGATCAGCAGGCGGTCGCCATAGGCTTTGCTGACGCCGTCGAATTCGATGACTTCGTTACCCAGACGCTCGCCGACCGGGATGAAGATCTCCTGCGTCTCGTTGCGCTTCTGGTGTTCCTGCGAATTGAGTTCTTCGAAGCGGGCGATACGCGCCTTGGATTTGGCCTGGCGTCCTTTCGGATTTTGCCGCACCCATTCCAGCTCCTGCTTCATCGCTTTCATGTGCGCGTCGATCTGCTTGTTCTCGGTCTCGAGTCGCGCGCCCTTTTGCTCCAGCCAGCTGGAGTAGTTGCCCTTCCACGGGATGCCCTGGCCGCGGTCGAGTTCGAGTATCCATTCGGCGGCGTTGTCGAGGAAGTAGCGGTCGTGGGTGACGGCGACCACGGTGCCGGGGAAGCGCACCAGGAATTGTTCCAGCCATTCCACCGATTCCGCATCGAGGTGGTTGGTCGGCTCGTCCAGCAGCAGCATGTCGGGTTTTTCCAGCAGCAGCTTGCACAGCGCGACGCGGCGCTTCTCGCCGCCGGACAAATTCTTGATCACCGCGTCCCACTCGGGCAGGCGCAGCGCATCGGCGGCGATCTCCATCTGGTGTGATGAGTCGCTGCCGCTGGCGGCGATGATGTTCTCCAGCCGCGCCTGCTCGGCAGCGAGCGCGTCGAAGTCGGCATCTTCCTCGGCATAGGCGGCATACACCGCGTCCAGCTTGGCTTGTGCTTCCATCACTTCGCCCAGCGCGGATTCCACTTCCTGCCTGACGGTCTTGGCCGGGTCGAGCACCGGCTCCTGTTCCAGATAGCCGATCTTGATGCCGGCCAGATGCTGCACCTCGCCTTCGTATTCCTTGTCCACGTTCGCCATGATGCGCAGCACGGTGGATTTACCCGAGCCGTTCAGGCCGAGCAGGCCGATCTTGGCGCCGGGGAAGAAGCTGAGGGAGATGTCCTTGATGATCTGACGCTTGGGGGGAACGATCTTGCTCACGCGGAGCATCGACATTACGTATTGGGCCATAACTGTTTCTCTTGATTGGGTGGTTCGGAAAGGGCGTAGCTTACCGCAAAGGGCTGTTTTTGGGAGGGTCACTTTTATTTTCCCGTGACCGGCACGTAAAAAAGGCTTGCATCACTGCAAGCCTTTTGGAGTCTGCCGAAACAGTGTTGCGTTAATTCAATACTGTTTTCAGTTTAACGATAACTTCATCCAGAGACTTGCCATATGCAACAGTCCAATCCTTCTTCATGGTTCCCGCGTTCAAGGCAACCAGCGCACCGGTGCCGATCACATCATCACCGGATACCTGAACCTGCTCCTCAAACACCTTGTTGCCGTTGCGGCCCCAAACGGTCACACGATTTTCAACGGACGCTCTACCCAGAGGTACAAAACGATCCACTTTTGCGCTCCACTCGGAATAGACCAGAACCACCGCGTCCACCTGAAGATCGGCGCAAAGTTTTTTCGCCACCTCGGATGTCAGCAAGCCGTCTTCCACGTCATCCTCTTCTTTGGAAAAATAGACCATCGATTTTCCGCCGACTGTGACGGCAAGTTTTCTGTCGTCGTCGATCTTCTGGCCAAGGCCCTGATAATTTTGGCTGCCGACAAAACCGGAAATCGGGCTCAGTGCCACAATGCCCGACAATTTTGATTCGGTCATCTGGACGACATCATCAAAAGTAGCCGAGATCAATCCGGGGATCGTATCTTTTTCATCCTTGATGCCATAATCAAGAATGCTGGCCGGATCGATAGTTATCCCCACTACCGCCACTTTCTTGATCGGCTCGCTGGGTTTCTGGGGCGCACTTCCACAACCTGCAAGCAACACGGCCATTACAATAAACAATAAGCTCTTCTTCATCATTTCTCCCTTGAATATTTAAATTTTTGAATCAACTGCGGGATGCTTATAGCACGTTTCACAAATCCAATTTTGCCCATCCGATAGCCGCCATATTTTACTGGTCCGCTGATGAATATCTTCATATACCCGGAGGCCGTTAATTGGTATCAATGCATATCCCCCATTGGGTTTTAATAGCGATGCTGCCGTTTTTGCCGCCTTGGGAATAATCATCTTTTCCGCCGCCCGTGTCAAAAAGAAAACCGAAGCTGCCCAACTCGCGCACGGAATTGAAATTGCCCCTGCCCTGACCGAGACTCTTGATATCGTATTCGTCATCCCCGCCGTTGTCCGAGAGCACACCTATGCCGCTGTCGTTGCCCGCACCCTGTGCGATCACCCCGGATACATAGCGGTCATTGCCGCCGTTATCCAACAGGAAGCCAATGCCAAAATCGTGACCGCACCCCTGCGAAACACCGAAATCTGCCGAGTAATTGTCGTCGCCCTCTCCATCGAGCAATATGCCGGCAGACATATGTATCCCTGCCCCCTGCGAGTAGCGTCCCGAAACATAGCGATCATGACCCTTGCGGTCATCGAGAATGCCCAGCGAATACCAGTAACTGGAACCTTGGGCGAAATAATCGGCCACGTAGGTGTCGTTGCCTTCGGCCTCGGCGATGATACCTACCCCCCCCGAGGCGACGACCGCACCCAACGGGCGCAGTCCTTCGCCGTATCCCTGTGACATTGATTGGTAGGCTTTTCCCGGCTCGCGATCATCTTCGTACAGGCCTCCGGCGAAATAATTGTCGTTGCCGGACGCCTCGACGATGAGGCCGATGCCTTTGATATATCCGGCTCCCTGCACAAAATAATTGCCAAAATAACCGTCATCCCCGCCGCCCTCTGCCAACATGCCGATGCCAAAGCTGCCAACCCCTTGTGATGCCGAAACAGCGGTGTACTGGTCGTTGCCGCCCAGATCAGCCAACATTCCCACGCCGAGAATACCGATGCCTTGCGCGTGGTTCTTGGCCGTATAGCGGTCGTTACCTTCGAGGTCGATCAGGAATCCGCCACCAAGCAACCCTGCCCCTTGCGCAAAGTCGTCAGTAGCGGAGTATGTGTCATCACCGGACAGGTCGATGACGATTGAGAAGGGGTTGAGCCGCGTGCTGCCACCCGCGTGGTTGAGATAGTTATCGTTGCCCCCAAAGTCGAGGATCAGCACAGCATCCTCTGTGTAGGTGTTGTCCTGCACACCTCCGATCAAAACCCGCCCCGCCGGGGTATCAATGACCGTCAGGTTTTTTTCTTTGCGTACGGTCCAGTCTTCCGGACAACGTTCCAGCCTGCCGATTGTTTTGTCCAAGCTCATGAGTGTATCAATATCCAGCGCGCGCGCGACTTTCGCCGAGGCTGCCAATAAACGGGATAAGTCCAGCTTCAACACAAGCTGAAAAAAACGGAGCATCCGTACTTCATTTTCCCGAATCTCCGCGTAAGTTTTTGGTTTTTTTTCGGCGTTGATATCTCTCGCAAGTAATTTCGGCGCGGTTTCATAAAACAATGCTATCTCGTCCGCATCGAAAACCGACAAGACGGCGTTACGTTCTTCGCTTGCATGTTTAAGCGCGTTCAGCAACCGTTCGGCATACTCGCTTAAGTCGGCGGGAGGTGTGCTGTCGTTCACATGTGACAAAATGTAGCTCATATCCAGCTCGTCCATGGCTGTTGCCGCCAGCGCCTCCAGGTCGTGATTAGACTTGTCGAAAGCCTGATGCAAATGATTTGTCACTTTGCGCGCAATTGCGGGCGTATCCAGCGGATTGTATAGGGCATAGTTCACTTCCCGCAGCCGGAAGGGGTTGTAGTCATCGCCATGAATCAAAAGGCTGTCCACCCTGTCTGTTTCATTGCGAAACTCCCTGACGAGTCGCGCATATTCATCGGTCAGCACCCCTTTTTTCAGTACTTCTTCCAGCAATGATCTGTCGTGTCCAGATCGAGTTTTATCGAGTTCTGGGTGAGATTTCAAAACCGAGTCCACCCGCGGATAGTCTTTGAGCGTTATGCCCATAACCCGGATCGCGCCGCTGCGCATTATTCGCAGTTTTACTTTTTCTCCAGGGTGTTTTTTGGAGATCGCTGTCCGAAAAACGAGAAGCTTGTTCTCATCATTGCTCTCAATGGGCGCATCGTCGATACTGATGATCATATCCCCCTCACGAAGCCCCGCCGCACTTGCCGCCGATGCGGGCATGACCGCTGCCACCTCAATAGCTTGCAGAATTTCGCCGGTATCAGGGTCTTGCGGTTGCTGCGCCGGAAGTTGCATGGCAATGCCCAGCCATCCTTGTTGTTCTGTATCTCCCTGACGAGTGCGGGATATATCCAACGTTGCGCCAAACAGCGATTCAATACGCAAAATGTCTGCATTGACCTCGGCGCCAAACCCTTTCATGTCCTTACCTTGGAACTCGTAGACTTTATCTATTTCTTTTGGCTGTTCTATGATCGCAGCTCCAGCATAACTATACAAATTAGCGGCGACTACCGCGGATATTATCCGGCAGCAGATTTTGGAATGGATATTTTTCGTCATAATTTTCTTCAGCGAAATTTTTGCAGTGATGTCACTCGGTCTGGACGGGTAAATGGGATCAGTATAGAGCGTCCATGCTGCGCCTTGTCATTGGCGTCAAAACAAAAACCCCGCACTTCAGCGGGTTCGATACTGTTAAAATATCACACTTAGGATTGCGCAAGAATGGCAAGTATGAAACTAGGCAGAAACGACCCGTGCAGATGCGGAAGTGGCAAGAAACACAAGCATTGCTGCGAGGGCAAGTCCGTGCCGCATACAGCCACGCCCCTGCCCGCAGAGACAAATCAGCTTGTCATGCTGTTCAACACGCGGCGCTATGGCGAACTGGAAAATCAGTCGCGCACGTTGCTCGTCCGTTATCCTGATTTTGCTATCGCATGGAAACTGCTCGGTGCCGCGCTGATGATGCAGGGCAAGGATACGCTGGCCGCCTTCCGTAAAACGGTGGAGCTGATGCCCGGCGATGGTCCGGCGCACTACAATCTGGGCAATGCGCTCAAAGACCTCGGGCAATTCGAAGATGCTGCGGCCAGTTTTCGCAGGGCACTGAAGCTCAAGTCTGATTTTGCCGAGGCGCACAACAACCTCGGGCTGGCGCTGCGCAACCTCGGACAGCCCAAAGACGCGGCGGAGAGTTATCGTCGTGCGCTGGAGATCAAGCCGGATATGGCCGAAGCGCATACTAATCTGGGGTTGGCATTACGCGACCTTGGGCAGTTTGAAAAAGCGCAGTCCAGCTGTCGAATGGCGCTGGAATCCAATCCCGGTTATGCCGAAGCGCATAACAATCTGGGCATCGTCCTTTATGACCAGAGCCTGTATAAAGAGGCGCTAGCTAGTTACCGTCGTGCGTTGGAGCTTAAGCCGGACTTGGTCGAGGCTCACAACAATCTTGGGAATACCCTGAAAGACACAGGCCAACTCGACGCGGCGCTCGCCAGTTACCGGCGCGCACTGGAGCTCAAGCCCGACTATGTTGAGGCGCACAATAATCTGGGCAGCACGCTGCTATCGCTTGGGAAGGTTGCAGACGCAGCGGCATGCTTCCGCCGGGCGCTGGAAATCAATCCCTTGTTTGCCTCGGCGCATAACAATCTGGGCAGTGCACTGAAAGATACCGGACAGCTCGATAAAGCGCTGGTCAGCTACCGCCGGGCGCTGGAAATAAAACCGGATTTTGCCGAAGCTCACGCCAGTCTGGGCGGCGTCCTGCAGGATATGGGGAACCTTGATGCCGCAGTGACCTGCTATCGTCGGTCACTCGAGATCAGGCCCGATTATTCCGACGCATACAGCAACTTGCTGTTCCTCTATAGCTACCACGCCCTGCTCGATCCCGCACAATATCGGATTTTCGCTCAGGGATGGGAACATGCCTGCCTTCCCGAGCCGGATCGCAATGCGGCACACAACAGAACTTTCTCGCGCACATCCCTTGTCAGCCGAAAGCTGAAGGTGGGCTATGTCTCGGGAGACTATCGCCAGCATGCAGTGAGCTATTTCATAGAGCAGCTGTTCGCCCATCATGACCGCTCGAGAATTGAACTCTATGCTTACTCCACCCAAAATATCCGTGATGCTGTCACTCTACGTTTGCAGGCTTTGGTCGACCACTGGATTGACCTTGCAGAACTCAGCGACGACGCGGCCCGAACGCGGATAGAAAATGATGGCATTGATGTGCTGATCGATCTTTCCGGCCATACACAGCACAACCGCATGGGGGTGTTTGCCAGCCGTGCCGCGCCTGTGCAAGCCCACTATCTCGGCTATTTTGCGAGCACGGGACTGACGGGAATGGATTACTGGATCGGCGATGACATCCTGACACCCGCGGAGACAGATAGCCATTTCAGCGAGCGTATCTGGCGCTTGCCGCGCGTGTGGGTGTGCTACGACGGCAAGTCCGATGCGCCCCCGACCTCCTGGCAGCCGGATCCCGATGGCGTGGTATGGGTGGGTAGTTTTAATAATCTGGGCAAGCTGACCCCCGAGACGCTGGCGCTGTGGGCGAAGGTGCTGCATGCCCTGCCCGAGGGTAAGCTGCTGCTGAAAACGAAGGAGCTGGCGGACAGCGGCAATCGCCAGCGCATCCTGGATGTCATGTCAGTCCACGGTATCGCACCTGACCGCATCGAGTTGCAGGACGGTCGCACCACAACGGACTGGAATGCGCATATGTCCTATTACGACAGACTGGATATCGCGCTTGACCCGGTCGGCGGGTTGGCCGGCGGTACCACCACCTGCGATGCTTTATGGATGGGGGTTCCCGTGATCACGCGTGAAGGCGACCGCATGGCATCGCGCATGACCGCGACGATGCTCAATGCGATCGGCCATCCGGAATGGATGGCACGCAACGATGACGAATATATCGGCAAGGTTGTCGCGCTTGCCCGCGATACCGAACAGCGCAGAACATTGCGTCCCGGCCAGCGCAACCGCATGGCATCAAGCCTGTTGTGCGACGCAAGCAATCTTGCCGTATCGCTGGAAAATTCCTATATGGAAATGTTTGAACGGTGGGAAAATAAAAATAATTAACCGGATTTTCGTCCCGGTGAATGCATCCGCGCACGACGTCAAATAACGCGCGGAAATCACGCTTGAAATTCGACGGTTAAATTGCAAACCTGAAAACCATGAAGGATACTGTTAGAAAAACAGTGGTTGGGCAGCGTTGAAAACGCTTGGGTTCGCTATTGATCACTTAACAATTTGATTGGAGGGAAAGATACGATGATAGTACTTGTTGCGGGAATGCCCAGAGCGGGTTCGATGTGGACGTATAACGTTATCCGCGCAATCTTTGAAGCCAGGGGCTGGTCTGTTTTGCCCAAAGAAGTTCCCGTCGATGAAGGCTCCATGATCAGGAACGCGTTTTTTAGCCACGAAAAATATAAAGAGGTTTACTGCATAAAAACGCACCTGCTACTTAAGAAGCCTCTTCCGCCGAATCACAAGCTGAAGATCATTTGCAATATCAGGGATGTAAGAGATGCATGCCTTTCATACATCCGTTTCACCCATGCAAATTTTGATGCCGGTTTAGTCGCCATGACCGAGATGATGAATTCAACCGACTATTATTTGTCCGCTTTCTCGAATCAGTTGCTGAGTGTTCGGTTTGAGGATGTTCTGAACGACCCCGGCAATGTCCTGAGAAATGTCAGCACCTTCCTGAAGATCAAATTATCAGACCGCGATAGACTGCAGATTCTCGAAAGATTCGACAAATCGAATATTAAAAACAAATTGCGCGACTTGCCAAAAGTCATGCTGGACTCCAATTCCCAGATAACGGATGAAGATCAGAGGGCATTGTTCCAGGCCGTCAAAAACAATGATGGCACATTCAGAACACTGGACAAGGCCACGGGATTTCAGAGCAACCATATAACATCAACAACCGACGGTGAGTGGCGCACCAGCTTCAGCAGCGAGCAAAATGAAAAACTACTCGGTCTTTCCAGAGAGTGGCTGCTGAAATACGGTTACGAAATCTAGTCTGGCATCTTTAACTTCCCGAAAAATTCCTCAACCGTTTTGATAAGAAATACATACTGGCATGTCTGCGCGGCCAACGCTGTGATGTACAATGAACGGTAGTGCCCGGCTCTGCCTCGTGCTTTCCATACAGATGTTTTTTATCAGTCCAAAGCTCAATAATTGATACGATATGCATAAAAGGAAGGAAATATTGTGACCCAGATTGACCGCGTTCGTGATGCCGACCAACCCCAGACTTTCACCCTGCCCTCTCCAGTGATGTCAAGTGAAGCTGCAGAGAATCTCGTTGCAAAAGCACTTGCAAAATGGCAGGCCGCATCACCGGCAGATGCGACCCGGATCGCCGAAGTCATGGCGCAGGAGTTCCCGGATCAGGCACGCCCCGATGACTTCTGGCATTCCCAATCCTCCGGCGCTTTCCGGGATTTTTTTGTCTGGGGACACAATCACGACTTTGGACACGGCATCAGCCGATCCGGCGCAATGGGTCCTAGGCATGTCGAGATCACAAGCGAGGCTGTGCGGCTGGGAATGCTCCCGGGCAACCTTCAAGGCAAGCAGGTTCTGGATGTCGGCTGCTGGTCCGGCGGCGACCTGCTGGTACTGGCTGGTCTGGGTGCGCAAGTCACCGCCATGGAAGAACATCCCATCGCAGCCCAGGCCGCGCGACGGCTTCTGGATTTGCTGGGTCTGCAGGCACCCGTGATCGAATCCAGCTTATTCGCCGATAAGCAGGAATGGGCCGGCAAGTTTGACTATGCATATTGCTCGGGTGTGATTTATCACGTTACCGATCCGATGCTGTTGCTACGCATCCTGTTCGCCTATCTCAAACCGGGTGGCGAGGCATTCATAGAAACCAAGGGCGCAATCGGAGACGGCAGCATGTGCAGCTATTCCGGCACGCTCGAAAAAGGCTGGAACTGGTACGCCCCCAATGAAACCGCTTTGGGTCGTTGGCTGGTCGATGCCGGATTTGATTCCGGCACAGTACGTGTGTATCGCCGTGAAAATGGCCGCCTGCTGGCTTACGGAAAAAAAACTGCGATGCGAGCACTGCGCGAGACAGCAGGATTTTCCCGTCCCGGGAGCTGGCTGGAAGGTAAGGTCTAAGGAATATGAAACTTCATCTGGGTTGCGGCCCACGCCATATACCGGGTTTTGTACATATTGATGTGCAGCCCGCCCCGCATGTGGATATCGTCGGACCGATAGAAAAGTTGCCGATGGACGACAATTCCGTTTCGCTGATCTATGCCAGCCACGTTCTCGAACATTTTTCCAGAAACGAATATGAATCGACGCTCCACGAATGGTTCAGGGTGCTGGAGCCTGACGGAATATTGCGGCTTGCCGTGCCGGATTTTGCGGCTTGCGCGGCGATATATTACGAGAATGGCCTGGCTGACGGACTTAGTGGACTCGTTGGCCTGATCATTGGCGGGCAACGCAATGAACACGACTATCATAAAATGATTTTCGACGAGAGTTTCCTGCGTAGTATCCTGTTAACGATAGGCTTTCGAGAAGTTCGGCTCTGGGATTGGCGCACGACAGAACACTCCCATATCGATGATTTTTCACAGGCATACATTCCTCATCTCGATAAAGAACACGGCAAGCTGATGAGCCTCAATATTGAAGCAGTCAAGTAGCCTGAACTTGAGCAATGTAATGGGCATGTTCACTTCCGGATGAATTACTAATTCTTATACCTGAGCGTCCCCAAAGCGGCCACATCACTTCCCTTGGCTATTTTTCTGATATTTGTCATTGCCGCTGCTGCCGGAAAGCAGCCCTATACTTTTATTGTTAATGTTATCGCCATCGATGAGCGTTTCATCGACGCAAACATTCAAATTACCTTCACGAAGCACCGCGGCCACTGCCGGGGATACTCCTTCATCGCAACCACCCAGATGGCTTGTAAAATATTGCCCGTATCCGTATCTTTTGGCTGTTGGTTGAGAGCTATCATGGTGATACGCGAAAGGTCTGCATTAACCTTGGTGCCGTATTCTTTCAAGCCATGCACTTGAACACATAGACCGCGTCTTTATCCATGTGTAGTTGCGTGATTTCACGCCATGCGTTACTGCACAGTCAGGCGGATAGCAAGTAATGATCCAGCAGGAAATTTTACGATATAACATTTTCACCGCGCCTTTTCTTCACTCAGATTTTTCAGTACCTTCCTCCCTACCAACTATGTTGTGCAATACGGCGATATAAAACGTCCGACTCTTGCCATTGCATAGGCGTTTTTCAAAACGCAATACCCTGCCCCGCAGGCGAACTCGATACTGTTAAAATATCACGCTTGGCAATCGCTCAAGAACGACAAATATGAAACCAGGCAGAAACGACCCGTGCAGGTGTGGAAGCGGGAGAAAATTCAAGCATTGTTGCGAAGGAAAAATCGTATCGCGTTCTGCCGCTCCCTCACCAGATGAGTTCAACCGGCTGTTGACATTGTTTAACACCAGACGTTTTCCAGAGTTGGAAAGTCAGGTGCGTGTACTGCTCGGGCAATATCCAGATTCCGGTTTCGCCTGGAAGTTGTTGGGTGCGGCCCAGCAGATGCAGGGCACGAATGCTCTGTCCGCCTTTCGAAAGACCACCGAATTGATGCCTGATGATGCGGAGGCTCATTTCAATCTTGGTGTTGTACAGAAAGGACTCGGACAGTTAAATGAGGCCATGGTAAGTTACCAACGTGCGCTGAAATTAAAACCAGACTATGCCGAAGCGCACGGGAATCTGGGCAATGTACTGAAGGATCTCGGTCAGCTTGATGAAGCGGTGGCATGCTTTCGCAACGCGCTGAAGATCAGACCCGATTCCGCCGAGGCGCACAATAATCTGGGTACGGCACTGAAGGAGCTCGGCAGGTTTGATGAGGCGCTGGCCAGTTACCGCCTTGCACTCACAGTCAGGCCCGATTTTGCCGATGCTTTATTCAACCAGGGCAACATCCTGATGGCGACGGGAAAACTCGATGATGCGGTGGTGAGCTACCGCAAGACGATTGCGCTCAAACCCGCTTTCGCCGATGCATATCTCAATCTGGGCACCTCGCTAAAGGAACGGAATCAGTTCGACGATGCCATAGCCAGTTATCAACGCGTTATCGAGCTCAAACCCGGTTCTGCAGAGGCATATGGCAACATCGGTTCCATCCTGAAGGAACTCGGGCAGATCGATGGTGCGATCGAGAACTACCGGCGGGCGCTGGAACTCAAGCCGGATTACGTAGAAGCGCAAAGCAGTCTGTTGTTCATCCTCAACTATACCGCCAGACACACGCACGCTTTCCGGCTGGAGGAGGCGCGTCGATACGGCCGGATGATTGCCGAAAAGGTTTCGGCTCGGTTTGATACATGGCAATGCGAAAAACAGCCCCAACGTCTTCGCGTGGGCATGGTGTCGGGCGATCTGCGTTCCCACCCGGTTGGATATTTCCTGGAAAGCCTGCTGGCTCATATTGACCCGGCCCGTGTTGAACTGATTGCGTATCCCACCAACCTCATCGCTGATGCACTTACCGCAGGTATCAAACCCCACTTTGCCGCATGGAAGCCTCTGTCCGGTCTGAACGATGAAGCGGCGGCACGCCTGATCCACGCCGATGGCGTGCATGTCCTGCTGGATATTTCCGGCCATACTGCACACAACCGCCTGCCAGTGTTCGCATGGAAGCCAGCCCCAGTTCAGATTGCATGGCTGGGTTATTTTGCCACCACCGGCGTGGTAGAGATGGACTACCTGGTCGCCGACCGGGTCGGCGTACCCAAGGCTCACCGATCGGACTTTAGCGAACAGGTGCGCTACCTGCCTGAAACACGGTTGTGTTTCTCGCCACCAGAGGTCGATCTGCCTGTCGCGCCTTTGCCAGCGAAAATAAACGGCCACATCACTTTCGGCTGCTTTCAGAGTTTGTCCAAGATTGGGGATGAGGTATTGGCAGCATGGGCAAGTGTCCTTGTTGCGCTGCCCGGTTCACGGCTGCGCATACAATGCAAGCAACTGGGTGACTCCAAGGTAGCCGAACAGATGCTTCAACGGCTGCATCAACTCGGCATCGACCCCGTACGAGTAGCATTGCTGGGTGGCGTTTCCCGCGAGGCCTATCTGGCCGCGCACGCCGAGGTGGATATGTTGCTGGATACGTTTCCCTATCCGGGCGGCACCACGACTTGTGAAGCGCTATGGATGGGGGTGCCGACGCTGACCCTGGCGGGAGATACGCTGCTGTCCAGACAGGGAGCAAGCATGCTTACGACAGTCGGCCTGGAAGACTGGATCGCCACAAGCGTGGAGGACTATGCCGCAAGGGCGCTGGCTTTTGCCCGTGACCTGCCCGAACTGGCTGCCCTGCGCGCTGCGCTGCGCAAGCGGGTGCGGATGTCACCATTGTTTGATGCACCCCGCTTCGCGCATGATTTGGAGGATGCGCTTTGGAGCATGTGGCGGGAACAGACCGAAAAAATCCCTGTCAAGTCAGCATGACTGGACCTTTACTGAAAAACCGATCCAGCCCCGGTTAAACCATACAACCCGATATCAACATGTCTAAAGCAAACGCCAAATCACCGCCTCCCGATGCGTTCAACCAGTTGATCGTTTTGTACAACGCACGTCGTTACGCAGAGATGGAGAACCACGCGGGTGCGCTGACTGGTCAGTATCCGGCTTCCGGTTTCGCCTGGAAGTTACTCGGGGCAGCGCAACAAATGCAGGGCAAGAACGCGCTGGTCGCCTTTCATAGAACCGCCGAGTTGATGCCCGAGGATGCAGAGGCATTTTTCAATCTGGGCGTAGTGCAGAAGGGAATCGGTCAACCGGATGAAGCTGCGGCCAGTTATCGCCGCGCACTGAAACTGAATCCGAATTATGCCGAGGCGCACAGCAATCTCGGCAATGTGCTGAAGCAACTTGGCAAGCTCGATGAAGCGGTGGCCAGCTTTCGTAACGCGTTGAAGATCAGGCCAGGTTCCGCCGTGACTTACAATAATCTGGGGGTTGCCCTCAAGGAGAGCGGAAGCCTAGAGGCCGCGATCGAATGCTATCGCATGGCGATCCAGATCAAACCGGACTATGCCGAAGCCCATGCCAATCTGGGTAACGTCCTGAAGGATATCTGGCAATTCGAAGATGCACTGGTCAGCTACCGCAGGGCATTGGCAATCGACCCAAGCTGCGATGATGCGATGCTTGGGGTAAGTCATCTGTGTGTGATCAACGGTGAGATGACGGAAGCCGTAGAGATGGTCAACAAGGCTTTGGCGATCAGGCCCGACAATCTTGAAGCTCGTTTCCTGCTGGCGAATGCCCGTAAAGCTCAACACGGGGACGAGAATCTAGCCGCGTTGATCGCTGCAGAGGAAGCTGCCCGGAGCAGCAGTGTACTCTTGCCCCGCCAGCAGGTGATCTCCCTGCACTTCGCACTGGGCAAAAGTTTTGACGACATCGGCGAGCACGACCGGGCTTTCCCGCATTTTCTCGATGGATGCAAGTTGAAACGCACTACCATCGAATACGACAGCGAACAGATGACGCAGCGGTTCAATGAGACGATCCGTATCTTTGATACGGCGACTCTGAATAGGTTGCGCGGCGGAGGCAATCCGTCGAACGTGCCGATCTTTGTGCTGGGCATGCCGCGCTCCGGAACCACTCTGACCGAGCAAATCATCGCCAGCCACCCCGAGGTGTATGGCGCGGGTGAGCTACCCGACCTGCCGGCGATCGCCCGCCGCGATGTCGCCGGCATGGCTGGTTTTCCTGAAAATATCTCCGTGCTTGATGCGGCAACGCTTGCCAAGTGGGGCGACGATTACGTGGCCGGCCAGCGCCGGCATGCACCTGACGCACCGCACATCACAGACAAGTGGCCGGATAATTTCTGGTACATCGGCCTGATCCATGTGATGCTGCCCAACGCAAAGATCGTCCACGTCAACCGCAATCCCGTGGACACCTGTTTGTCATGCTTTACCAAATTATCCAGCAAGGGGCTCGACCAATCCTACGACTTAGCCGAGTTGGGACGCTTTTATGTCGGCTATGCGCGACTGATGGATCACTGGCGCAAGGTGTTGCCCGCCGGTGCATTTATGGACGTGTCGTATGAGGGGATCGTCGCTGACCAAGAGGCGCAGGCACGGCACATCATCGATTTTTGCGATCTTGAATGGAATGATGCCTGCCTCGATTTCCACAAAAACAAACGTGCGGTCAGCACAGCCAGTATGACCCAAGTACGCCAGCCCATTTACAAGTTTTCGGTGGAGCGCTGGCGGCCTTATGAGAAGTATTTGGGGCCGTTACTGGATGCACTGGGCGATCTGGCTCCAGAGCGAAAGAGTGAATGATGAATGTGAAACCCGGCAAAAAAGACCTCTGCAGTTGCGGGAGCGAAAAGAAATTCAAGCATTGCTGCGAGGGCAAGGTCGCGGCACGTTCCGCCGCGCCCTCACCCGATGAATTCAACCCGCTGGTGGCGCTGTTCAAAGCAGGACGCTACGCCGAGCTGGAAAGCCGGGTGCAGACTTTGCTCGGGCGATATCCCGATTCCGCACTGGCCTGGAAGCTGCTCGGGGCGGCCCTGCAGATGCAGGGCAAGCATGCGCTTGAGGCGCTCGGGAAAACGGCCGAGTTCATGCCCGATGATGCCGGAGCGCATTACAACTTAGGCAATGCCCTGAAGGATCTCGGCAAGTTCGACGATGCGGCAGCAAGCTACCGTCAAGCCTTGAAGTTAAAACCCGATCTTGCCGAGGCACATAACAATTTCGGCATTGCGCTGCTGAACCTCGGGCAGATCGATGCGGCGGTAGCAAGCTGTCGCCGGGCACTGGAGATCAAGCCCAGGCTGACCGAGGCGCACAACAATCTCGGACTGGCGCTACGCAGCCTCGGAAAAACGGAAGACGCAGTGGCGAGCTTCCGCCGGGCGCTGGAGACCAAACCCGATTATGCCGAGGCACACAATAACCTGGGGACTGCCCTGCGCGACCTTATTCAATATGAAGATGCGTTGGCAAGTTTCCGCCGGGCAGTAGAGATCAAGCCCGATTATGCGGAGGCGCATAACAATGCGGGTATCGTCCTGAACGACATCGGTCGGTATGATGACGCTGTGGCGGGTTGCCGACGGGCGCTGGAGATCAAACCTGATTTCCTCGCTGCACGCAACAATCTGTTATTTTTCCTGAACTTTGCCAACGGCGTTCCCCCCGCCGAATATCTGGCGCAGGCGCGCCAGTTTGGCCGGATAGTTGCCGAACAGGCCGGCGAACGGTTTACCCACTGGCAATGCGCAACGCAACCAGAACGATTGCGGGTCGGACTGGTGTCCGG
>Ga0224495_10000891_pt1 | contig 22501 bp, 35 predicted proteins | sample SF_Jul11_sed_USG_FD_168128 | JGI IMG/M metagenome (GOLD analysis project Ga0224495, IMG submission 168128) | Sediment microbial communities from San Francisco Bay, California, United States - SF_Jul11_sed_USGS_4_1 | ecosystem: Environmental > Aquatic > Marine > Sediment | place: USA: California...
CCTTCTTTGACACTGAGACAAAGATAACTGCCAGTATCCCCAGAATGAACATTGGAACGGAGCAGATAGCTCCGGCTAGCGACAGGCCAAAATTCCTCCTTCTCAGAGCTGAGACACCACCTACTATTGCTACTATGCCAAGAGCAAAAAGAGGCACTCCGACTATAATGAGCCAGAATGGGATGACAGGCATGAAGGGCATCACATGCTGAAACCAATCGCCAGCGTGGGGCGGCATAATCGCTAGCCTCACCAGTATTCTAATGCCTATCGTCAAAACCCCTATTATCAGCCCACCAATTACCTCAAGCGCCCCTGCTACTATGCTTAGGGCTCCGCCCGCAGTGAGTAAACCGCTTCTGCTGCTACCGTCAGATGCCATCTCTTTTCCTCCTTATCCCATGGTGGGCAGTACAGGATTTGAACCTGTGACCTTCGGTATGTGAAACCGACGCTCTAACCACTGAGCCAACTGCCCGTCCTTAATGCGTACTGCTCATTAAGATATACTAACTTTACCACACACGCAAAGGCATCGCAATCGAATTAGCACCAGCAGAGAACAGTTGTCTTCCTGAGTACTCCGATGGACTTGAATTTGGATCTGGACGGATTCTCGTGAATCGCAGCGTCACTTCCCAGCAGAATGCCCTCAAAGGCAGTTCAGAGCCCCTACAAGCCTCATCAACCACGTTCTCGGCCTTCTTCTTCATCCATTTTCGAAAACCCTGTTCTGCCATTTCTACGTACTTTGTCGCAAGACTGTAAATTACTGAGGTTGAGTCATCTCCTGTAACGGCATCAGCCAGAGGGCAGCTCTAGGGGTCAATCAGATCAGACACATGTAACTGAAGAGGATTGAGAAAGAATGCTGAAGTTTTACCTGAGTCGCTCCAGATCGGTACGCTGAAGGAGCTTCATTCTTTCTTTGACTTCTCTTATGGTGTCTTTAGCTATGGCTTCAGCTCGATCGGCTCCATCGGCAAGCACTTGACCGACATAACCGGGCTTGGAGGCCAGACTGGCCCGCCTTTCCCGGAAAGGCTTCAAATTCGAATTGATGCTCTCCGCCAATATCTTCTTGCAGTCCACACACCCAATCCCAGCGCTGCGGCACTCCGAGCCAATTTCCTCGACACGGGCCTCGGTAAAGAAATTGTGGAGTCGGAAAACATTGCATATCTCAGGATGCCCGGGGTCAGAGCGGTATCTCCGCGCAGGGTCGGTAACGGCTGTCATGACTCGCTTCGAGACCTCCTGAGGAGACGCAGAGATTTCAATATGGTTGTCATAGCTTTTGCTCATCTTCTGTACCCCATCCAGGCCCAAAACCAAGGGAAAATTGGTGAGCTTCGCCTGCGGCTCTGGAAAGACGACCCCAAAAAGCGAGTTAAAGCGACGCACTATCTCACGGGCCAACTCCAGGTGAGGAAGCTGGTCCTCACCTACTGGAACAACCTCTCCCTTATAGAGGGCGATATCGGCAGTCATGAGAACAGGATAACCCACCAGCCCATAATTGACGTTGTCCGGCTGCATCTTGACCTTCTCCTTAAATGTCGGCACGCGCAATAACCAGCCCAGAGGAGTCACCATGCTGAACAAAGTGTGGAGCTCCATTACTTGAGGAACATGAGACTGAACGAAGATGATACTCCTCTGCGGGTCAATGCCCGCCGCCAGCCAGTCAAGCACCATTTCGTGAGTATCTTCCCGGATGGATTCTGTGTTTCCCAGAGTGGTGAGAGCATGAATATCCACGATGCAATAGACGCAGTCATATTCATCCTGGAGCGCCACGTAGTTCTGTATTGCCCCTACATAGTTGCCGATATGCTGCCGGCCCGTAGGCCGTGCGCCGGAGAAAACGCGTTTTCTCATTTTCGTGGCGAAGTCTAGCACACGGGAGAAGCAGGTAACAAGGCTAAAGCGAATTGAGTGAGTGTCTGTTTTAAGGACCCGCTCCAGCAAGGCTACGGGGAGGAGAATTAGCGATAGGGGAGGCCAGACAGTGGGCCTCCCCTCTTACCAGCCTTGCCCAGGTCAACGGTGGAACTCAAATTACCCGGGAGGTTTCAAGGAGTCAAGACTAGGCTATCGGTACGTTATGGAAGATAACACGGACAGTCTCACCAGGCGCTAGACTAATTTCGGCTGTTTCGTCAGTAACCAAACTAGGGGTAGAAGGATCGAGGTCGATAAATTCAATCTGACTCAGATCCCAGCCGTCAGGCAGAAGCTCGGTCACTGTGTATGTTCCAGCACTCAGTGCCCCACTGTCCTTAGCTTCACCGTTCTTCAGGCTGAAGTCGTTACCGTAGCTGGGATCAAACCAGAAGGCTTCTGCACCAAGAGTATCAGCGGGCGCGTCTTTTTCAACGATAATGTGACTCCCGAAGGTGGTTGTGACCACAGGGTAGAACCTTAGTTGCACCAGCTTGGTGCCATCATTCATGAGCCCTTGCTCGGTAATCACAAGGTCAGCAATATTGAAAATCCACTCGTTTGCAAAGTACCAGGCCATTGGTTCGGCTAAGGCAGCCATATCGGTCAACCAAGCTTCTACATCAAGTTCATCAACGGAGCCATCATTATTGTAGTCTTGGTTGTCGGGAGTGAAGGGATCGCCGTCATAGTCAGCTACCGGAACATCGCTTGTGTCTATGACTTCATCACCGTTGGCATCAAGCGTAGCATCGACTACCCAGCCTGTGTAGACAAACAGGCGAGTGATGTCCACCGCCCTGGACTTGCCCCTGCCTGCTGCCGTTGGGTCTTCGAATCGGCGCAATACCTGTTCACTCGGATCAGGCAAATAGAGGTTCTCGCCGACGATGAGTCCCAGCATGAGTTCAGGGTCTTCCGGACACTCGGTGTAGTTGCCAAATTCAGGATTGCCGGGATCATTGCATGCCTCTACCACTGTGTTCGGGTACAGGATGATATTGCTGCTCGGCTCAATCTTGCCGTTATTTGGCTTTGCCAGAATTCTGGCGAACACATAGTAGCCACCCGCCGGGGTAGGCACGTCCTCGACCAGCACCTGGTAGGGCAATTGAACTTTAGCTACTCCATCACCGTAGGGTTCCGGCATGGCACACTGGTCAAGCACCGTCAGGTCGTACACTGATCCCTTTTTATTGGAGACGTATTGTATGGTTGATGCACCGTACTCAGCGACAAATACCGATCTGCCGCCTGGCGTCGCATCGCAAACGAATGTCTCGGGATCCTTGCCGTGGATATTCAGGTTGAAATGCTGTCCGCTCGGAAATCCGTTGCTCAGAGCAATGACATCCTTCCCCGAGCCTGATTCTTGCGGTTTAGCCCCCATTACAGCCGTTGCGCCGACCAGAAGCGCCACAAGTGTCAAAGCAATAACAACGAACACCATCCTTCTTTTCATGATATATCCTCCTTGCTGTTAAGCGTTTGGATGAAGCACAGTTTTACAGGGCGTAGCTGATTCTGTCTGCGGCATCACCTCCTTTCTCTAGGCATCCCCTTATTGGGGCTGCCAGCTCCTTCAACTGCCAATCTGGAGGTTAGGTAACCCCCCGGCTCAAGTGCAGCAAACGAAAGGTCTGGGTATCGGCAGGCCAACATACTGTCTCTTCTTTCCGCCACGCTGTACCCCTATAACATTAGTCGCACAAATCCCGCCTAATCCCTCGTCCACGTGGAAAGTGGTGCACCACCAGAATAGGTTGTTTGGCAGCTTATGCGGTAACCGGTCCAGTGAGTTTCGTACTGAACACAAGGTATAGAAGCATGAAAGGGCAGCTGCGTTGCCAACTCGGTTCGGATTTCCAGGACAGCCGCCCAGACAGGGCAAGAGTTCAGCCTTCGATGAATTCTCTTATATAGGAATTGACCAGTTCCGGCTTTTCATGAATGACCCAATGCGAGCCATCGGGAATGCGCTTCATGGTCAGGTTTGGTACGTATTTCTCCAAGCCTTCCAGATTTCCTGTAAGCAGGTATCTGTCTTTCTCTCCCCAGATGACCAGCGTCGCCACCCTGACCGCGAATAGTGAAGGATCTGCGGACAAGATGTCATCGCTTTCACCTGTGAAAGGGCCGAGGTGTGCGGCCCGGTAATAGTTTAAGCCGCCGGTCAGCGCTCCAGGCTGCGACCAGGCTTCGATATATGCTTTTCTGTCTTCTTCTGTGAAATACCCCTCTTTTATCCCATCCTTCAAGAGGTTACTGACAAGTATTGCATAGTTGTTTTCTGACAGTATCTTCTCTGCCTCGGCAGTCCGATGTACCAGAATATACTGGCTGGCTTTCTGTTGCGCCGGGCTATCACGGAGTTCGCGCACAAAGGTAATGGGATGTGGGGCATTTATGATAATGAGTTTCTCCAGGTATTCAGGATGACGCATCGCGAAGGGCCAGGCTACCCCACCACCCCAGTCATGGGCCACGAGTATGAATTGCCTATGCCCAAGGTGCTCGGCAAGAGCACGTACGTCTTCAACCAGATATTTAATTCGATACTGCTCAACTTCCGCAGGTTTCGATGACAGGTTGTAGCCGCGCATGTCGGGAGCCACAGCCTGGTAATCTCGTCCAAATTCGGCAAGCTGATTCTTCCACCCGTACCAGAACTCAGGGAAACCGTGGAGGAACATTATCAGTTTCCCCTCCCCCGCAGTTACATAGTGGAGGCCTATGTTATTGACATCCGCATATTTGTGTTCGAACATGTCTTTTCCTAGCGGCATGATGTCTTTCTTAATCTCGCACTGCGCGCAAATCAATATCAGAGCGAATGACTCCGGCTACTGGCCTTGCCAGTACTTTGGATAAAGATAGAACTTCCTCTAAGTCGGGTTCGCATACTAGGAATCTGGTAGCGCATACGGGATTTGAACCCGTGATCTCCTCCTTGAGAGGGAGGTGTCCTAGGCCTCTAGACGAATGCGCCACACTGGCTGGGGATCCAGGATTCGAACCTGGCCTAACTGATCCAGAGTCAGTCGTCCTACCGCTAGACTAATCCCCAGTATGTTCACATTATAGCTGCTCCTCTCGTCTGAGGCAACAGCACGATGCTTACAAAGTTGGGGTTAAAGAAAATCCAAAAAGACCGGCGCCCCGTTGTCAATCAATGGGTTGCAGCACGCTCACCGCTTAGTATATTGTGGTGCCTTGCGAGCTCGCTTGAGTCCGTATTTCTTGCGCTCTTTGATTCTGCTATCCCGAGTAAGCAGGCCTTCTTTACGTAACATGGGCTTGAACAGCTCGTTTTCTTTCGCCAGAGCTCGGGCAATTCCATGTCGAATAGCCCCAGCCTGACCGCTGAGGCCACCGCCCTTCACCTTCACCGTGACAAGAAACTTGCCCATGGTATTGGTAGCCTGCAGAGGATGTTCAATCATGTGGCGATGCTCGATGCGAGGGAAAGCTTCCTGATAGGGCCTATCATTGACAATTATCTCCCCCTTGCCAGGCAAAAGCCTGGTCTGAGCTATAGCACACTTGCGTTTACCGGTTCCCCAAACGTAACTTTCCTCGCTCATAAATCATCACCTTTCCTGTAGTAATATTTCGCTTTCGTTGTTCTCGGTCATTCCGCGCCCTTCGCTTCGCCAGCGTGACTCAGCGGAGTCTGCGCCTGGTGAGGGTGCTCATCTCCAGGATAAACCTTCAGTTTCTTGAACATAGCTCTGCCTAGACGATTATGAGGCAGCATTCCTTTAACCGCCAGCTCAATCACACGGCTGGGATCTTTATCAAATACGTCCTTGAAGGCTGGGCTCTTTAACCCGCCGGGGTATCCCGAGTATCTATAATAAATCTTTTGTTCGGGTTTCTTTCCAGTCACCTTTACTTTGGCAGCATTAATTACCACCACATAATCACCGGTATCAATATAAGGGGCATAAAGCGGCTTATGCTTGCCCATGAGCAAACTAGCTGCCTCTGTCGCTACCTTTCCCAGAGTCCTATCCGCGGCATCAATCACCCACCACTGCCGCTCGATGTCTTTAGCTTTAGTACTATAAGTTTTCATTTCCTCAGATAAATTCAGAACAGGGCTACCTCCCCAGAGCCTTAGGATAATTGACCTTCTCAAGACATAAGCCACATCCAAGGGACAAGGGCCCGGCTAAACCCAAACTCCTGGACTCCATTATATCACGAAAATCTGCGATGCCTATCTTACCCAGGCCCAGCCTGATCAAAAGACCTACCGTGCTTCGTACCTGGTGAGGCAGAAAAGAGTTAGCCACGATACGGAAAACGACAAAATCTCCCTTCTTCTCGATTCCCGCTTCATGGACACTGCGCACCGTGCTCCTGCTATCATCAAGAGAACTGGCAAAGGAGGCAAAATCATGCTCACCTTGAATAAGCTGGCAAGCCTCATTCATCGTCTGTATGTCCAGCATTTTGGGCACAAACAAAGCGAACCTTCGACTGAACGGTGAGCGGGCGTTGCTATTTAGAATATAATAACGGTACTCCCGGCTCAGAGCATCGCCCCTGACATTAAAATCATCGCCAGCCCTGTAAGCCGCCTTTACTGCGATATCACCGGGTAAATAATAGTTCAAAGCTCTAGCTAACGTCATAGTATCCAATGTTGATTTCGCCCAAAAGCTTACCACTTGCCCCCTGGCATGGACACCGGTATCAGTTCTGCTGGCTGCCATGACCCGGCTGCTTTGCCCGCACAATCGCCCTATAGCTTGCTCAAGCTCACTTTGAATGGTCGGCAGACCAAGTTGCCATTGAAAGCCGTAGTATTGGGTGCCGTCGTATTCGATGAGCAAAATGAACTTACTTGACCAATTCAATTTGAACCATTGGCGCGCTGTCCCCACGGCGAGGTCCCAACTTCAGCAACCTTGTATAACCACCGCTACGGTCAGCATAGTTCGGAGCAATCTCGGCAAATAGCTTGTCAACTACTCTCTTCTCAGTAACAAAAGCTAAGGCTTGCCTCCTCGAGGCAAGGCTGCCGTCTTTAGCCAGGGTGATCATCCTCTCTGCCAGGCTGCGAACTTCCCTGGCTTTGGCCTCAGTGGTGGTGATCTTTTCATGATCCAGAAGGGCAGTGACTTGATTTCGATATAAGGCCCACCTATGCCCTGTCGGCCTACTCAAGTGCCGTCCTGCTACCTTGTGCCTCATTCTTCCTTCTTTTCTGAAACAGGCGCGCCTAACTTCGCCATCAACTCTTCTACTTCGGCTCGAGATTTTGCCCCTAAACCTGGCAATGGCGGCAAACCTTCCTTGCCTTTCTCCAACAGTTGTCCCAACGTGAAAATTCCCGCTCTCTTCAAACTGTTATGGGAGCGAGTTGATAAATTCAGTTCCTCCAGAGGGGTATCATATTGCTCGGCTGGAATCGGCAGTGCTCTAGCCATGGGAACCTCAAAATCCCTGAAGGAAGAAAACTGATTAACCAAGATGCTAGCGCTTTGAGTAAGTGCCTCCCAGGGAAAGATCGTAGAATCGGTCCAAATCTCCAAGATGAGCTTATCTGGACTTCCCTCCTGGCCAGGCCTGATAGATTCAACAGAGAAATTGATTTTGCGCACTGGGGTAAAGATGGCATCTACCGGCAGCGCTCCCACAGGTAACCCATCAGCTGACTTAGCCTGCATATAACCCCTCCCCAGCTCGACGTTAAGTTCGACGTAAAGTTTGGCTTTGGAGGAGTCCAAAGAAGCTAAGTAAAGTTCAGGATTGGCAATGCGAAAGTCAGCCGACGGTTTAATATCAGCCGCGCTGACTTTGCCCTCCCCCTGTGCGTCTAGGATTAACTGGCCGGGCTGACGGGAAAGAGGGCATAGTCTCAGTTGCCTCACGTTCAGTAAGAACTCCATAACATCTTCCTTGACACGGGGAATAGGAGAGAACTCATGCTGAATTCCTTCGATCTTAACCCATGTTACCGCCGCACCAGGCAATGAACCAAGAAGCACACGCCGCAAGGCATTCCCTAAGGTGACGCCAAAACCAGGCTCGAGAGGTTCAGCAAGAAAACGGCCATGATTAACACTACTTTCAATACAAGTTACAGCGGGGATAGACAGTTCGGGCATAGATCACCTCGAGTAATATTCGACAACTGCTTTCACGTTAAACTTGCCTTCAACATCATCCTTGCCAGGCAAACTTAACACCTTGCCTGTCATGCTCTCTTTGTCCAAGCTTAACCAGTTGGGGATGAATTTTCCTTCAATTTCTTCAGCCAGTCTTTTGTAGTATTCCGTTTTCTTACTGGATTCGCACCATGCTATGACATCTCCCGCTTTCACCAGAAAGGAGGGAATAGCTGCCCTGCGTCCATTGACCATTATGTGGCCGTGCCCAACTATTTGCCTGGCTTGAGCATGTGAATCAGCAAAACCCAAGCGATAAACCACGCTATCCAGTCTTCTTTCCAGCAATATCAGAAGAGTCTCTCCGGTGGCACCCGGTCTTTTCTTGGCCTCTTCAAAAAACCTGCGAAATTGCCGCTCCAAAACACCGTAGCTAAAACGAAGCCTCTGCTTTTCGCGCAACTGAAGTCCGCGGTCGGAAGTCCCACCGCGCCTGCGAGTCGGTGGATGCTCCCCCGGCGGACTATTCCTCTTCTCCACGGGACATTTAGGTGTCGCGCATTTCTCGCCCTTGAGCATCAGTTTGTCCCCGAAACGGCGACACAGGCGACAAGTTGGTCCTATGTAGCGAGCCATTCTATACCCTCCGCCTGCCCTTCGGACGACAGCCATCATGGGGAATAGGAGTCACATCTCTAATGGCTGTAACGGTAATGCCGGCGGCCTGTAGGGCGCGGATAGCTGCTTCTCGTCCGCTACCAGGGCCTTTAATATACACTTCGACTCGATGCAAACCATCACCCATCGCCCGGTGTGCTGCATCCCTCGCGGCTATCTGGGCAGCGTAGGGCGTTCCTTTCCGAGAGCCCTTAAATCCGGCAGTCCCAGAACTTCCCCAGGCAACAACATTGCCTTCCATATCCGTAATAGTCACAATAGTATTGTTAAAACTAGATTGGATGTAGGCTTTGCCTTCGCTAACCTTTTTATGGGCTTTCTTCTTCCTTGGCATCTGTCAAAACAATCTCCTTATTTCTTAGCTACACCACGCTTTTGACCCCTGCCGGCCACTGTTTTCTTCGGCCCTTTCTTAGTTCGGGCGTTCGTGCGCGTCCTCTGTCCGTGGACTGGCAGCCTCATGCGGTGTCTTGTGCCTCGGTAGCAGCCAATTTCAATGAGCCGCTTTATATTGGATTGAACCTCTCTCCTGAGGTCACCCTCCACTCTGTACTGTTTGTCAATAGCATCTCGAATCTGGCCAACTTGCTCTTCGCTCAGATCTTTGACCCTCAGGCCTGGAGCAATGCCCGTGGCAGCCATAATGTGCTTGCTTGATGTTGAACCGATGCCATAAATGCTCTGCAAAGCTACCCAAATTGGCTTCTCTTTGGGAAGGTCTACGCCAGCAATACGTGCCATTGCCTACTACCCTTGCCTCTGCTTGTGCTTCGGATTTTCACAGATAACCCTAACCACACCCTCCCGCCTGATAACCTTGCATTTTCGGCATATCGGCTTGACTGAAGCTCTTACTTTCATTATAGAATCACCACGCAAACAAACCTTTATAATAAACTTTCTTAGTCAAACTGTCAAACTATTTGAGTCGATAGGTAACTCTGCCCCGGCTCAGGTCATAAGGGGAAAGTTCCACCAGAACCCTATCCCCAGGCAAAATCTTGATGTAGTGCTTTCTCATTTTGCCCGATATATGAGCCAATACCTGATGTCCGTTGGCCAATTCCACACGAAACATTGTGTTAGGTAGGACTGTAGTCACCTTGCCTTCGACTTCTATTCTCTCTCTCTTAGCCATTTCTTATGTATTGTCTATACAAGTATCTCAGCTTCGTTGTCAGTTATGGCAATGGTATGTTCAAAGTGTGCTGACAAGCTTCCATCAGCCGTAAGCACCGTCCATTGATTAGCTCCCAGCCTAGTGTGCCAATCTCCAGCATTGACCATAGGCTCGATAGCCAGCGTCATACCTTTACGAAGCAAGGAACCTTTGCCGAATACAAAATTAGGTATCTGGGGTTCCTCGTGCAAGTCCCGACCTACTCCATGTCCGGTATATTCTCTAACCACGGAAAATCCTTTTGACTCAACATAACGTTGAACGGCAGATGAGATATCTCCCACCCATGCTCCGCCTATCGCTTGAGCGATGCCCGACGCTAAACTAACTTCTGTAACCGCGACGAGATCTTCGGCCTCCTTACTTATCCGTCCCACGCCAACGGTTATGGCAGCATCGGTATGAAATCCGTTGAGCCTTGCTCCCACATCTAAAGAAACGATGTCTCCTTCCTGTAGTATCCGTTCACCGGGAATGCCGTGGACTATTTCATCGTTTACGGAAACGCATAAATTCGCAGGGAAGCCACGATAGTTCTTAAAAGAAGGAATAACTCCTCTCTTTTTCGATTCCTCAGCCATGATCATGTCCAACTGCGCAGTCTTAGTCCCCGCTCTTACTTCGGCTCTCAGTCTATCTAGAACAGCAGCCAGGATTTTACCACACTTCCTCATAACAGCTATTTCCTCGTCGGATTTTATGATCACCATAGATTCTATCCCTGCTCATTTCCGATGTCATTCTAACTAAGCCTAGCTACCAGAGAGTCTCCGGGACTCTTCGCTTTGCTCAGTGTGACATTGATGCTCTGAGCCCAGAGATTATTTGTCTAGCTACCCCCTGCATTTCCAAGTTACCATTGACCCTGATCAGTTTACCTTGTTTTTCGTAATAATCAAGTATGGGGACAGTTTGAGCAAGGAAAACACTAAGTCGTTGCTTTACTGTTTCCTCTCTGTCGTCAGAACGTTGGTACAGTTCACCACCGCATCTATCGCATTTACCCGGCGTCTTGGGTGGCGAACTTGTCATATGGTACGGCGTCTGACAAGCCCGGCAAAGCCATCTCCCGCTGAGGCGTTTCACTAGCTCCTCATCAGGCACCCCGATGTATATTGCTTTATCTATGCTTTTTCCTTGCTGCCCAAGAGCTTTGTCCAGGGCCTTAGCTTGCTGCAACGTCCGGGGAAAACCGTCAAAAACGCAGCCAGAGATACAGTCAGGCTGGTCAATTCTCTCCAGAATCATTTTCATGGTTATCTCATCAGGAACCAGTTCTCCTTTGTCCATATGGCTCTTCGCCAGGAGGCCAATATCCGTCCTTTTCTCCAACGCCTGCCGAAACAAATCCCCGGAGGCTATATGAGGCAAATTCATATCCTGGGAGAGGATATCTGCCTGAGTTCCCTTCCCTGCCCCCGGAGCGCCCAGCATAACAATGTACATTATTTCAAGAAACCCTCGTAGCGGCGCATGGTTAGCTGGGCCTCTAGTTGCTTCATGGTATCCAAGGCCACACCGACAGCTATGAGCATGGCGGTGCTCTGGATTAGTAAATCAACACCCGTAATTCTTTGAGTAATAAAGGGCAGAATTGCCACTATAGCTAGGAAGAGGGCTCCGCCAAAAGTAATGCGCCTTATAATTCCATTCAAATAGTCAGCCGTTGTCTTCCCGGGCCGAACTCCAGGGACGAAGCCGCCTTGCTGCTGCAGAGTCTGAGGCAGGTTCATTTGCTCAAATATAACCATAGTGTAGAACAAGGTGAAACCGATTACCAAGGCAAAATACAAGATCTGGTACAGCACGGTATTAGACTGAAACAGATTGAAGACGGTATTCCAGAAATTTGGGTCCTGGCCAGATGGGTTCATGAAATACGTAGCTACCGTAGCGGGGAGCTGCATTAAGGCAATGGCGAAAATGAGCGGTATCATTCCTGCAGTGTTGACTCGCAGGGGGACGTAGGTGGAACCCGATTGGCGATACATGCGGCCACCGCGAAAACTGCTCCGAGCATACTGCACAGGAATACGGCGATGAGCTTCAACAAATATGACTATAAGCACTATCATAGCTAGGGATAAAACAACGTAGGTGATCAACCCACCAGGATTTCCGCCGACAGCGGCAATAATGCCACGACCCACTATCCCGGGAATGTCAGTCACGATACCAGCAAAGATTATTATCGATATCCCATTCCCAATTCCGCGCTCAGTAATCAACTCACCCAGCCACACGAGGAACATTGTGCCAGCGATCATCGTTACTACTATATTAACCATGGTCAGCGGGACAATGTCTTGAGTGACTCCCTGGGAACGCAGCAAAGCAATCATGGCGTAGCTTTGCAGGGCAGCCAGCGGTATAGTGGCTATATGAGTAATTCGATTGATTCTCTGCTGACCGAGTTCCCCCTCCTGAGATATAGCCTGAAGTCTGGGTATCACCGGAACCAGCAACTGCATAATTATGGAGGCAGTGATGTACGGGTAGACGCCCAGGGCGGCCACACTGAATTTCTCCATAGCACCGCCCGTGAAAAGGTCAAGCATGCCAAAGAGAGGGCTTCCCGCGAAGTATTCCTGCAACTTGGCAAGGTCCACGCCGGGCAAGGGAACGTGAGTTACAAAACGGAAAACGACAAGGATGCCGATAGTGAAAAGGATTCTTCGCCGCAGATCAGGCAATGCCCATATATCCATCATTGCCTGGACAAGTCGCGGTCGGGTCGTTTTCCGCTCCATCCTAAGCCTGCTTTACGCTCCCTCCAGCGGCCACAATCTTTTTCTCTGCCGCCGAAGAGAATTTGTCAGCACTAACCAGCAATGGATGTTTGATATCGCCAGCGCCAAGAATTTTGGTGGGATGGTCCGTCGTATTAATCAACCCGGAGTGTAGCAATTCTTCGGGGGTCACTTCAGTTCCTGCGGAGAAAATAGCCAACTGCCCTACGTTGACTATATTGTATTCCGCTTTGAAGATGTTCGTGAATCCCCTCTTCCGCGGCAGGCGTTTTATCAACGGCAACTGACCGCCTTCAAAGCCGAGACGCACACCACCTCCTGAGCGAGCCTTTTGTCCTTTGCAGCCCCGGCCCGAATATGTGCCATGCCCGCTGCCATTTCCCCGACCTACGAACTTCTTCTTGTGCTTGGCACCTGGGGAAGGCTTTAGTTCATTCTGTTTCATCTACCTTTTTCTTTCTGAGATTCCCCAGCAGTAACATCTGTGAGCGCCGGCTGATTTGTGCCTTCCTCGCTCTTCCTCAAGTTACTCAAGGCAAGCATTGTTGCCTTGGCTACATTGATCTTGCTTGGGCCCCCCAATGATTTGCCAAGAACGTCTCTTACGCCCGCCAATTCAAGTACCGCTCGAGCAGTACTGCCGACAATCAAGCCCGTGCCCGGCGCCGCCGGCTTTAGCAAGATCTTGGAGGCACCGAACTTGGCTAGAATTTCATGAGGGATCGTGCCGTCCTTTATGGGCACCTCAATCAACCCCTTTTTTGCCGTAGCACCGGCTTTCCGGACTGCTTCCGGAACCGCCGCTGCTTTAGCTAACCCGAATCCGACATGCCCCTGGCCATCGCCAACTACAACCAAAGCTCTGAAACGCAGGTGTCTGCCACCTTTGACTACCTTGGTCACACGGTCGATGCCCAACAACTTCTCTTCGAGAGTCAATTCACTGCTGTCGATTCTGACCTTCTTCTCTTTTAATTTGGTAACTGCCTTCATAAGCTAATCCTCAAAATTCCAATCCGGCTTTCCTGGCAGCCTCAGCTAGAGCCTTAATTCTGCCATGATATCTGTAGCCACCACGATCAAAAACTACCTTCTTGATTCCCTTATCTAGTGCTCTCTCCGCAAGCAGAGTCCCCACTACTTCGGCTCTCTTGCTTTTTCCCATTCCATCAGTCTTGCCGCTCACCTGAGAATCGAGGCTGCTCATTGAAACCAGAGTCTGACCCGTAGAATCATCAATAAGTTGAGCATGAATATGATTCAAGCTGCGAAAGACACATAACCTGGGACGTGATACCGTCCCCGTCACCTTTTGCCTGACACGCTTGTGTCGTATTCTCATAATTGCTTTTGAATTTCTTGCGCTCATTATGCCTGCTACTTCTTGCCTATCTTGCCCGATTTGCCAGGCTTAAGACGCAGCTTCTCGCCCTCGTATCTAATGCCTTTTCCTTTGTATGAGTCAGCAGGGCGTATCCTGCGAATTTTGGCAGCAGTTTCTCCAACCAGCTCTTTATCAATACCAGTGATGTGAATGCGATTTGCCCCTTCAACACTGATGCCAATACCAGGAGGAGGAGAAAACTCCACAGTGTTGGCATATCCCACCTGAAGCAACAGTTTGTCACCAGTTTTCTGCGCTCTATAGCCTACGCCGTTTATTTCCAGGATCTTTTCAAAACCTTTACTGACACCCGTAACCATGTTCGCCAGAAGGCTGCGAGTGAGCCCGTGTAAGGAACGATGCACTTTGCTATCACTAGGCCGCGCTACGATCAAGCGGTCGTCCTTCAAGGCAATAGAAATGGCAGGGTGAAATCGACGACTGAGTTCACCTTTGTTTCCTTTTGCCACAACTTCGCTTCCGTTGACCTTTACCTCGGTACCCCGAGGGATAACAATGGGAAGCAAACCAACACGAGACATAGTCTACAACTCCTGACTTAACCTACCATACATAACATAGAACCTCGCCGCCAACACGCCTTTTCCATGCTTCCTGGCCGGTCATGACGCCTTTTGATGTGGATATAACTGCAATGCCCAAGCCGCCATAGACGCGGGGGATTTCATGCCCTTCCGCATAGACCCTCAAACCCGGTTTGCTAACTCTTTCCAATCCCAAGATTGCGGGCTGTTCATCTGTGTACTTGAGGTGGATTTTTATCATCGGCTGCGGTTTCCCTTTCAGCACCTCGTATCGGTCAATGAAACCCTCCTCTTTAAGTATTTTGACGATAGCAAGCTTCACCTTAGAGGATGGCACAAGCACACTGCCATGACTTGCCATGATGGCGTTGCGTATCCTGGTCAACATATCAGCAATGGGGTCGATAATTGTCATCTTCCTTTACCAGCTCGACTTTCTGATCCCAGGGACCACACCAGTTACAGCAAGTTCCCGGAAACAAATACGACACAATCCGAATTTGCGCATATAAGCACGCGGCCTGCCACACAGCTGACAACGATTATGTTGTTGCACTTTGTATTTCGGCGCGCGCTTTGATTTGATAACCTTAGATAACTTTGCCATATTAGATTCTCCTGAAAGGCATGCCCATTAATTCCAACAGGGTCCTGGCCTCATCATCGTTCTTTCCCGTAGTAACAATGGTTACTTCCAAGCCGCGAATCTTGTCCACTTTATCGTAGTCAATCTCAGGGAAAACTATCTGCTCCTTTATGCCCAGGCTATAGCTTCCCCTACCGTCAAACGAATCCCGTGATACTCCCCTGAAATCGCGGAACCTCGGTAAAACGACATTAACCAGTTTGTCAAAAAAATCGTACATCCGCTTACCTCGCAGAGTCACCATCATGCCGATGGGCACACCGGCCCGTAGTTTGAAAGCGGAGATGGACTTTTTCGCCCGTGTCGTCACTGGATGTTGCCCTGAGATTGTAGCTAGGTCCTTCTCTGCTGCCTCAAGAGCCTTGGGTTCCTGTATTGCTTCGCCCAAACCGATACTAAGCACAATCTTCTTCAATTCGGGCAATTGCATGACATTGTCATAGCCCAGCCTAGCTTTAAGCTGAGGAGCTACTTCAGTCAAATATTTTTCCTCCATGCGCGATTTCATAACGGACTCCCTTAGTCAATCACCTCTCGACATGAACTGCAAATTCGCACCTTCTTGCCATCGTCCAAGAAGCGAAAATTAACCCGAGTGGGGTTGCCACATTTGTCGCATATCAACATTACGTTGGATACACGAATAGGAGATTCAAGCTCAATTATGCCAGCTTGGCGGGTAGCTCTGCGAGCTCGAGAGGCGCGCTTAATCATGTTAAGTCCTTCCACTATCACCCTTTCTTCGTCGGGGAGAGCACGACGAACCTTCCCTCTCTTCCCTCTGTCTTTACCAGCAATTATGACAACCGTATCATCTTTTCTTATTCTCATCTCACATCACCTCGGGAGCCAGGGATATTATCTTGGCAAAGTTCTTGTCTCTAAGTTCCCGGGCTACAGGCCCAAAAATACGGCTGCCCTTAGGATTATTCTTGTCACCAAGAATGACTGCGGCGTCTTCATCAAATCTGATATAGGAGCCGTCGGGGCGGCGGTAGGGATTAGCCACACGCACCACCACAGCCCGCACAACCTCACCTTCTTTCACCATTCCACGAGGTATGGCTCGCTTCACCGTCGCCACAATAATGTCACCTATATGAGCATACTTCCTTGCCCCGACAGGGACATTAATACACATAATCTGCTTAGCTCCGGTATTATCTGCTATCTTCAGTCTGGTATAAGCCTGAATCATTTCTCTCACTTCGGTTTGGTTTCAGCCACTTCCTTAGTAGACGTTATCTCTGCTACCCGCCATCTCTTTTCTTTCGACAAAGGGCGCGTTTCGACAATTTTCACTTTGTCACCAATTTTGCAGGCATTATTTTCATCGTGAGCTTTGTATTTTTTCGTGAGCCTGACAGCCTTCTTATAAAGTGGATGGACTTTCCTAGTCTCCACAGCTACCACAACAGTTTTGGCCATCTTGTTGCTCACCACCAAGCCTTCCCTAACTTTTCGTTTCTCAAGATCACTCATCTTATTGTGCCGAGTTCCCTTTCTCTTAAAATAGCCTTTATTCTGGCAATCCTTCTCTTCACCCGGGGGATCTCCCGATGATTCCCCAACTGCCTAGTGGCTAGGCGAAAGCGAAGGTTAAATAGCTCCTCATGAGCTTCTTCGAGCTTCGTCAATAATTCTTCATTGTTGAGGGCACGAATTTCGCTAGCTTTCAATTCTCTGCCTCTCTTTCCTGACAAAACTAGTAGCTATGGGAAGCTTATGAGAGGCAAGACGGGCTGCCTCAGAAGCCACATCCTCCTTTACATCAGCCAATTCAAACAAGATTCTGCCCCTTTTGACCACCGCTACCCATTGATCCGGAGCGCCTTTCCCACCACCCATCCTGGTCTCCGCAGGTTTCTTTGTCACGGCTTTGTCAGGGAAAACCCGTATCCAGAGCTTACCACCGCGATGCAAGTGACGGACAAACACGCGACGGCTTGCCTCAATTTGTCGCGCCGTTACCCACGCGGATTCCTCAGCCCTCATGCCGAAATCACCAAAAACAATGGTATCCCCGCTCTGGGCACTGCCTTTTCGTCTCCCTTTATGTACCTTGCGGTACTTCACCCGTTTCGGCTGTAGCATTTTTCTCCTTCATTTCAGGGATAATATCGCCCTTATAAATCCACACTTTAACCCCAATACGCCCCATTACGGTATGAGCTTCAACAAGACCATAATCAATATTGGCGCGTAACTTATGCAATGGCATCTGACCTTGGCGGAGAGTCTCGCTTCTGGCAATTTCAAGCCCACCGAGTCTTCCGCTGCACTTTATCTTTATTCCCTTGGCACCAGATTGCAGAGTCCGGAAGGCTGCTTGTCTCATGGCCCGCCTGAAAGGAATTCTTTCTTCAAGCCGCTCAGCTATGCTTCGAGCCACCAAAAGAGCTTCGAGCTCGGGATGCTCAACTTCTCTAACGGTCAACCTAATCTTATCTCCACTCACCTTTTCCAGGTCTGACTTCAATATTTCCACATTTTGTCCCCCACGACCAATCAAGATGCCAGGACGAGCCGAGTAAAGAGTCAAATGTGTTTCGTCGCCCGGACGTTCAATTTCCACTCGAGCGACGGCCCCTCCCACACATCTCTGTTCCACGACTCTACGTAGCTTCAAATCATCCAACAGAAACCGGGTGTAGTTCTTTTCAGCATACCACCTGGTTCGCCAATCTTGATTAACACCTAGTCTGAAGCCATAAGGATGAACTTTTTGTCCCAAAACTATTCCTCCTCTTCAGTAACGAGTACTGTAATATTGCTAGACCGTTTCAAGATAGGACTAATTCTTCCCCTCGACTGAGGGCGAAATCTTTTCAAAGTATGCCCTTTATCAGCAAATATATCAGTAATCCTAAGCTCAGCAGGCGACATTTGAAAGTTGTTTTCAGCATTGGCTACTGCTGATTTGATTACCTTAGCGACCGCCTTGGCTGTAGGGGTAGGCATAAATCTAAGGATAGTCAAAGCCTCATCAACTCTCTTGCCTCTAATCATATTCACCACTAAACGAACTTTCTGAGGCGAAATGCCGACGTCGTTAGCTACTGCTTTTACCTTCATTGCACTGGTTGTTTCACCGCCTGTTCAGTTACTTTGGCTTTGGTGACATGGCCCCTGAATGTCCTGGTAGACGCAAACTCTCCGAGTTTATGCCCCACCATATTTTCAGTGATGAAAATGGGCACATGTTTCTTTCCATTGTGCACTGCGATAGTGTGACCTATCATCTGGGGCAAAATAGTAGAGGCACGAGACCATGTCTTTAGCACCGTTTTCTCGCCAGAACTATTGAGCGCCTCTATTCTCTTAACCAGTTTAGGGTCACAAAAAGGCCCTTTTCTAAGCGATCGTGACATTTTGTTTCCTCCGCTTAAGGATCATCTTATCCGATGTTTTACGGCGACGTGTCTTAGCTCCCAAAGCTGGCTTCCCCCACGGAGTCTTCGGAGGCATTCCTCGCTTAGCTCTGCCCTCCCCACCCCCATGCGGGTGGTCACGGGGAGTCATAGCAGAACCTCTGACCGTAGGCCGCCAACCTGACCATCTTGACCTTCCAGCTTTGCCTATTATTATGTTTTCGTGCTCAACGTTCCCTATCTGACCAACCGTAGCCCAGCACCTTTGATGAAACTTACGCAGTTCACCGGAAGGAAGTCTAAGCACTACATACCGACCCTCCTTGCTTATGATTTGGGCAGAATTCCCCGCGCTATGCACAAGCTTTCCCCCTTTGCCTGGCTCAAACTCAACATTATGTACTGGGGTTCCCACAGGAATGTACTCCAATGGCAGAGCATTCCCAGGCTTTACATCAACATCCTGGCCTGCCTGTATAGTGTCACCTAACTTAATGTCCAGAGGAGCGAGTATATAACGCTTCTCTCCATCAGCATAATGAACTAAAGCGATCCGAGCTGCCCTGTTAGGGTCATATTCAATAGAAGCTATTCTTCCCGGAACGGCAATCTTGTCCCTTTTGAAATCGATGAGGCGAAGTTTGCGTTTACTGCCGCCACCACGATGACGCACAGTTATCACCCCCCGGCTATTACGCCCTGCCTTCTTTTTCAGCGGAACCAGCAAGGATTTCTCGGGGGCTACTCCGGTTAGCTCTTCAAAAGCAGCACCAGACATGGATCTCCGGCCCGGAGAAGTTGGCTTATAAGTCTTTAATCCCACGAAACACTCCTTATTTGTGAGTCCTCTGCCAGCGAGTCTTCTTAAGAAGCTTCTTATGCTGGTGCTTGGACATTTTCTTTCTTCTCCACTTGGTAACTGAACCCATTAGACACCCTCAAAGAAAGTAATTTTGTGGCCCGGTTCCAAGGTGACTATTGCCTTCTTCCAAGCTGAACCAGTTACTTGTCTCCGGCCAAATCTTCTTGTTTTGCCAGGTACCGTCATCACATTTACTTTGCTTACCTTTACCTTGAAAGCTTTTTCCACTGCCTCCTTGATCTGAGACTCGGTAGCCTTGCTCCCCACCTCAAAGGCATATTTGTCTTTCTCTTTAAGAGAAGTAGCCTTCTCCGTAATCAAAGGACGCCGCAAAACTTCATAAATATGCAATTTACTTACCCCAAATCTCTTCGATGTTACGTACCGCCGGCACCGTAGCTACCAACATTTCATAGGAAAGCAAATCCAGCACATTAATCAGAGCCGAAGGCACTACCTTCACTTCAGTCAGATTAGCCGCTGATTTCGTCACATTGGGTGCGGACTGAGCAGTGACAATCAAAGCAGAAGAATCGATGTCCAGCGACGACAGAACATTCACCATGTCTTTTGTCTTTGGCTCCTTGAAATCAAGCTCTTGCACCAGTTTCATATTTCCTTCTCTGATTTTGGCGGAGAGGAGACATTTCAGAGCCAATTTTCTCATTTTTTTGGGCATCGATTGGCGGTATGAGCGTGGCTTAGGGCCAAAAACGACACCGCCCCCCCTCAGAAGAGGCGACTTTATGTCCCCTCTGCGCGCTCTTCCAGTATGCTTTTGCGCATAGAGTTTTCTTGTGCTCCCACTGACTTCCCCCCTGGTCTTGGCAGACGCAGTACCCTGCCGCTCATTCGCCAACTGTCTGACCATCGCCTGGTGCACTACAGCCCCATTAAAGGGGATAGCAAAAATCACTTCGCTAAGCTCTATTTGCTCAACGATTTCACCGTCTAAGCCATAAACTGGCGCTTTCACTTCCTGCTACCTTACCTTCTCAATCATTAACAGCCCTCCATTGGCTCCAGGCACTGCACCCTTCACCAAAAGCAAATTGTGCTCCGGGTCAGCCTGAACGACCTCGAGGTTACGCGCTGTTACTCTGCTATTTCCCATATGCCCCGCCATGCGTTTTCCCTTCAGAACTCGCCCGGGGAAAGTGGTGGCTCCAATTGAACCGGGGGCGCGATGGCGGTCAGTCTGGCCATGGGTCTTTGGCCCACCGGCAAAATGATGCCGCTTGACAACGCCGGCGAAACCTCTACCCTTGGAAATACCAATGACATTCACCAAGTCGCCTTGCTTCAGGAAGCCAACATCCACTTTGTCACCACGCTTGATCGAGCTAATATCGTCAGCCCTGAATTCCCGAAGATAGCGAACGTTCTCCAAGTCTCGAAGATGTCCTTTCTCCGGAGAGCTAAGCTGAGATTGCCTCACCTTGTTATCAATAAACCCCACCTGTACAGCATTATAGCCGTCCTGGTCTCGGCTTTTTACCTGAGTTACCACAGAAGGCCCAGCTTGAATAGCCGTCACCGCCACTGTCTCTCCGCTTTCCTGAAACAGTTGCGTCATGCCTATTTTCTTACCGATAATGCCTGGAAACATGGTCCTAACTACAATTTGATATCTATCTCTACTCCGGATGCCAGGTCCAGTTGACTCAGGGCATCTATGGTCTTGGAACTCGGCTGCAAAACGTCAATTATCCTCTTATGAGTCCTGATTTCAAACTGTTCCCTGGAATCCTTATCTATGTTGGGTGAACGAATAACACAAAACTTTTCGATATGTGTGGGTAGAGGTACCGGGCCAACCACGATGGCCCCAGTACGCTCCACCGCATCTATTATTTGCCTTACTGCCTGGTCAGCCAACTTATGATCGAAGCTCTTGATTTTGATACGAACTTTTTGCTCGGTCATCTGGTTCTTCCTGCTTTAGCTACAATTTGGTCAGCCAAATCCTGAGGTAATTCTTCATAGCGATGAAAGCACATTGTGTAACTTGCTCTCCCTTGACTGACTGATCTCAAATCTCCGGCGAAACCAAATGTTTCTGCCAGAGGAACAAGACAACGGACAGCAGAGACCTCATCGCGACTCTCAATGCCTTCGATATGTGCTCTCCGAGAGTTCAGATCCCCAATGATATCTCCCAGGAACTCATTGGGAGTTGTTATTTCCACCTCCATAATTGGCTCGAGAATAATAGGTTTAGCTTTGTCTATCCCATCCCTCACAGCCATGAAGGCTGCCATCCTGAAAGCCATATCTGAAGAATCAACTTCATGAAAACTTCCGTCATACAAAGTCACCTTCGCATCTATCACAGGGTAACCGGCTAATCCTCCACTCTGCAAAGCCGACTTGACCCCGGCCTCGACCGCAGGAACAAATTCCCTTGGTACAGCTGTGCCCCGAATCTGGTCACGAAACGCAAATCCGCTGCTACGCTCGCCTGGCTCAATTTTGAGCCAAACGTGTCCGTACTGGCCTTTGCCACCAGATTGACGTATAAATTTCCCTTCAGATTCCACAGGAATGGTAATTGTCTCTTTATAGGCGACCTGGGGCCTACCGGCATTGACCCTTATACCATATTCGCGAAATATGCGCTCCATTAACACTTCGAGATGAAGTTCACCCATCCCCGAGATAAGAGTCTGACCAGTTTCTTTGTCATGGTAAACCTTGAAGGTAGGATCCTCCATAGTAAGTTTGGCCAGGGAATCATCCAACTTGTCCTGGTCAACTTTGCTTTTGGGTTCAACAGCCATGGAAAGCACCGGCTCAGCAAATCGTATAGCCTCAAGAAGCACTGGCCGTGCAGGTTCACAAAGGGTATCGCCTGTGGAGGTCGTCTTAAGTCCCAGACTAGCTACAATGCTTCCGGTGTCGGTGTGGTCGATCTCTTCGCGACGATTGGCATGCATAACATACAGTTTTCCCAGTCTCTCTTTCTTGTCTATGCTGGAATTCAAGACTTGGGCTCCCGCCTTTATTCTGCCTGAGTATACAC
>Ga0224495_10000892_pt1 | contig 22482 bp, 21 predicted proteins | sample SF_Jul11_sed_USG_FD_168128 | JGI IMG/M metagenome (GOLD analysis project Ga0224495, IMG submission 168128) | Sediment microbial communities from San Francisco Bay, California, United States - SF_Jul11_sed_USGS_4_1 | ecosystem: Environmental > Aquatic > Marine > Sediment | place: USA: California...
CCTGATCTCGCCGCTGAATGTGCTGAACGTGCTGGTCACGACCGACACGCCGCTGATCCTGTTCGCGTTCCTGTCGGCGGCGGCACTTTACCGTGCGCTGCAAGCTGACAGCCTTGCCTGGTACAGCCTCTCAGGTGCATTGCTGGGCATGGCGTTCTTGTCGAAATACTTCGCGGTGCTGCTGGGACTGGCCTATTTCGCTTATTGGTTGCTTGCCGAAAAGCGTGGGCAGAGGACGCGCGGCTTTATCCTGCTGTACGCTTCCCTGATCCCCTTCGTGCTGGTGAACGTGTACTGGAACTACACGCATTGCTGGGACAACATCCTGTTCAATGCCATCAACCGCCACGAGGGCGACCGGTGGTCATGGGACAAGGTGGTGTTCTTCTGGGGCGCGCAGGTGTACCTGATGACCCCGCCGGTGATCTACTATCTGTGGCGCCATCGTGCGGAGTTGGTGCGGAAAATCAGCGGCAGTCCGCTGCTGCTGTTCGGCTATGTGTTCGTGCTGCCGATGGCTGTATTTGCGCTGCTGTCGATCTGGAAGGCGATCGGTATGCACTGGGTGCTGGGGTTCTACCCCTTCCTGTATGTGTTGCTGTTCGTCTACCTGTCGCGCGAAGAGCTGATCAGGACGGGCAAGTTCATGGTCTGGTTCACTACGGCGCATCTGGTGGTTGTCGCCGCTATCGCAGCGCTGCCGATCGAGACCTGGAAGGGGCATCGCCTGTATGAAGGGGCGGTGATGATGCTGGAGCCGGAAAGGATAGCCGAGCAGATCAAACCTTATGAGCAACAGGATTTCCTGCTTGCCACGAACAGCTATTCGACCTCCGCAATCATCGCCTACCACTACGGCAAGGACTTTTTCGTACTCGGCGACGGCTCGCGCCATGCGCGGCAGGACGACATCATCACCGATTTCCGCGAATACGACGGGCGCAATATCATGATCCTGCGCAAGTCGGCACCGAACCTGATGGAATATGTTCCGTTCTTCAATAGCGTGGAAACCAGGCAGTTCACACTGCGCAGTGCAACTTATTATTTCGTGTTAGGTTACGGGTTTGATTACGCCAGCTACAGGGATACCGTGTTGAAACCGATCAAGGACAAGTATTACCGCATCCCGGATTACCTGCCGCATGCGCCGTGTTATTTCTGCGAGAAATATTTTCCGGATAAAGAGCGGAAATAGTTGCAAAATTGAAAGCGGAAATATCCTTTTCGTATGCAAGTATAATCTTTTAATGCAACTTCGAACTCATCATATAGCTGAGAATTTCCAGTCGCTAATCCGTCGCCAGTTAACTGAAAGTAATTTCTTCCTGCTGGCGTGCCTGCTTTGCACTTTGCCGGTGTGGTTACCTCACTTTCCACCAATGGCGGACCTTCCACAGCATGCCGCACTTATCTCGTTGTTCCTTAATCTGGGTAACCCTGATTTTCCGTTTTCCAACGAGTTTCAGCTCAATTTATTTACGCCTTATCTGCTGGGTTATTTCCTGATATCGGTATTTTCGCCGTTACTCGGCATTGTGGCTGCCAGCAAGCTGGTGATCTCGTTTGCGCTGGCTGCTTTTGCGCTGGCCTCAAGGTTTCTGTTGCGCCAAACGGGAGCGGATCCCTATTGGGCATGGCTCACATTTCCGGTGCTCTTTGGTTTTGCTTACCAGTGGGGTTTGTTGAACTTCCTGATTGCTGCGCCGGTCGGCATTTTATTTCTCGGGCTGGTATGGAAAAAGGGTGCGCATTGCGATGTTCGTTCGTCGCTGTTAATTGTGCTGATGCTTTACGTACTGTTTTTCTGCCATGCGTTGATTATGGGCCTGTTTATCCTGATTGCTCTCGGTTACTGGGCGCTTTCTGTCCGACGGCTTGGTGATTTTGTGAAGTGCGCATGGCCGGTAGTTGCACTTATTCCTCTTGTCATCGGCTGGTTTTTATTAGCCAGTCAACATTCCGAGGCTCATCATCCCATCCGTTGGGATTTGTCCTGGATTAATACCTCAGAGTTTTACTACTCCTATGCTGCCAGCTGGGCTAACACCCAAGAGCCGGGCTGGGGGCGGGTTACCGGTTTTCTACCCCGGATGCTCGGAGTTAGGCCAGGCCTTTTTCTGACGCTTTTTGGAATCATTCTTTTTATCTTGCCGTTCCTTGCGGGTGGGCGTGTTACAAAATCACGTCCGCGCCGGATCCCTTTTTTAGTTATTACGTTGTTATTGTTGTTCTTGCCCAGTGTCCTGCTTGGTAACTCATTTACCGTTCAGCGATTCGCATTGTTTGCTTTGCCATTGTTTCTGGTTGCGGTAGATAAGCCAAACGACCTTGGGGACGTGAAAAGGGATATTCTGCGCTTTCTTGCCCCGCTGATTGCTTTTGGCTGGATTGTCTTTATGTCTATTAATGCGTTGAAGTTTGACGAGGAAGCCGAAGGTTTTGACGTTGTTTTGTCGAATATGGAACCACACAAACGTGCTGTTTCACTTATTTTTTCCAGGGACGATGCAAACTATATTGCTCCGCCATTTCTGCATTTCTCTTCCTGGTATTCGGCAATTAAAGGGGGAATTACCAACCCCAGTTTTGCTGTGTATTCGGGTATGCCGGTAGGCTATAAGGACAAATATTTTCCCAGGATACAGATGGGTTTCGCATGGCAGCCCCAATCGTTTGATTGGCAAGAGCATGAAGGCTATAAATATGATTATTTTGTGGTTCGCGCGCCAGACGATGTCATCAGGAGCGCTGATTGCAGAGTTGAGATGGTGAGGCATGCAGGCCAGTGGTGGTTGTATCGGCTACACAAGAAATGTTAATTCTGTTCTGATTGCGAATGCAAATGTTCCGGTTCCGAAACTGACATATAGATTGTAGAATCGACCGTTTGCCATTACAGCTTGCCGTTTGGCTAACCATTCAACTAACTGAAAATATGGCTATCTTAGTTACTCACATCTCCGGCTGGGGCCGCTACCCGGTGCAGAGCTGCGAACTTGAACGTCCGGAGCGCTACACCGACCTGTGCGCCAACACGGATAGCGTGATCGCGCGCGGGCAGGGACGCAGCTATGGCGATGCGGCGCTGAACGAGAACGGACGCGTGCTGCTCACCGAGCGCGTCAACCGCATGCTGGATTTCGATACGGAGCAGGGCATTCTGTGCGCAGAGGCTGGGACAACGCTGGCCGAAATATTGCCGGTGATCGTGCCCAAGGGCTGGTTCCTGCCGGTGACGCCGGGCACGAAGTTTGTCTCGCTGGGTGGTTGCGTCGCGGCGGATGTACACGGCAAGAACCATCATCGCGATGGCTCGTTCGGCGACCATGTACTGTCGCTGGAGTTGATTCTGGCTGATGGTAGCCGCGTGGCCTGTTCGCCTTCGGAAAGGCCGGAACTGTTCTGGGCCACGGTCGGCGGTATGGGGTTGACCGGCATCATCGGCGAAGTGACGCTGAAGTTGGTGCCGGTCACCAGTGCCTACATGAAGGTGCAGAATCATGCTGCTGAAAATCTCGAGCAGCTTTTTGCTGTATTGGGCGATGCCGAACAGGACGAACGCTATAGTGTCGCCTGGATAGATTGCCTAGCCGGCGGCAAAAATCTGGGGCGCGGCGTGGCGATGTTCGGTCATCATGCTGATGCTGATCATCTGCCGCCAAGTCTGGGTAATCCGCTCATCGTAAAACCGAAGCGTAGCAAGACGTTGCCGTTCGATTTACCCGGCTGGGTGTTGAATCCAGGAAGCATCGGTGCATTCAACAATTATTATTTCAAGCACGAAGGCAGCAAGCAACGTCCTTTCCTGTCTGGGTACGACGAATATTTCTATCCGCTGGACAGTGTAGGTCAGTGGAACCGGATGTATGGCAAGCGTGGTTTCGTCCAGTACCAGTGCGTGATTCCTGAGGGTACGGCGTTCGGCGGTATCAGGGAATTGCTGCAGGAACTTTCTGCGAGTCGCCGGGCGTCCTTTCTGGCGGTACTGAAGCGGCTTGGGGAGCAGGGCAGGGGGATGCTTTCTTTTCCGCAGGCGGGTTATACCCTGGCGCTGGATTTGCCATTGCGTAACGATGGGCTGCTTTCGATGCTGAACCGACTTGACGAGATCGTATTGCATCATGGTGGCCGCGTTTATCTTGCCAAGGATGCGCGCTTGTCGGCCGAATCGTTTCGTGCGATGTATCCGCGCTATGAAGAGTTCCTGGCCGTGAAGAACAGTATAGACCCTGATAACCGGTTCAGTTCCAGCTTGTCACGCCGGCTGGGAATTGCGGGGAAAGCATGAATAAACCTGTCCTGATACTTGGTGCCACCTCGGCGATCGCGCGCGCGACAGCAAACTCATTTGCCTTGCGTGGCCATGACATCTACCTGGCCGGACGCGACATGCACGAGTTGCCGCGCATAGCAGCAGACCTGCGCGTACGCTATGGTGTCGAGGTGAGCTACGGTTCGTTCGATGCGGAAGCGACGGACACACACGCCGCATTCCTGCAATCCGTGATCGATCAGATGAACGGGCTGGGCGGCGTGGTACTGGCATTCGGTTTTCTGGGCGACCAGATCGCGGCACGCGATTTCAGCTTCGGAGCGAAGGTCATCGCGGCCAACTTTACCGGTGCGGCATCCATCCTCAGCCATTGCGCAAACTATTTCGAGCCGCTGAAAAACGGCTTCATCATCGGCATCTCTTCGGTGGCAGGCGACCGGGGCCGGCAGAGCAACTATGTTTACGGTGCCGCGAAAGGTGCACTCAGCCTGTATCTGCAGGGGCTCCGCAACCGCCTGTTTTCGAGTGGCGTGCGCGTGATCACGGTCAAGCCGGGCTTCGTGGATACTGCGATGACCTATGGCCTGCCGGGGCTGTTTCTGGTTGCATCGCCGCAGGACATCGGCGAACGCATCGCACGTGCACCGGACAAGTCGGCGGACGTGCTGTATCTGCCGTGGTTTTGGCGCTACATCATGCTGATCATCAAGCATGTTCCGGAACCGATCTTTAAGCGGCTCAAATTGTGAGCGAGATACAGGAAGACAAGCAAGTTGTCGCGGCATTCGATTTCGATGGCACGCTGACGCGGCGCGATACTTTATTTTATTTCCTGTTGTATATACGGAGCAGATTCACAGTATTTCGTGATGCTGTCATGCTGTCGCCGATCTTGGTAGGATATGCGTTGGGATGGATACGTAATGATGTTGCGAAGGAGCGAGTGTTTGCCAGGTGTCTGGCAGGAATCAGGTTGGATGATTTAAAGCAGCAAGGGGAAAGATTCTCGGCCGAGATATTGCCGGGCTTGCTTCGTAAAGAGGCATTGGCACGGCTTGGCTGGCACAAAAATAGGGGGCACCGCTGCATTGTCATTAGTGCATCGCTGGATTTGTACGTGCGACCTTGGGCGATGAGGATGGGCTTTGATGACGTGATAGCCTCTCACCTTGAAACATTTGATGACGGTACGATCACTGGTAATTTGTCCGGCGGAAATTGTTTTGGTGCCGAGAAGGTCATTCGGCTTGAAGCGCTGCTCGGATCAATAAGTGGCTATACTTTGTATGCCTATGGAGATAGTCGGGGTGACAGCGAATTGTTGTCTGTCGCCGATTATGCTTATTATCGGCATTTCCCAGTTTAATTGTATTGAAGAAGATATCCGAGAAAATGAAGGTGATGCCATTTTCTTTGGATATGTGGCAGTTTGCACCCGCAATGCTAAGTTGACGAAATTGGTCCAGATACCGCTTGAGTTACAAGCTCATTGGCTGCTTCGTCTGTCTATAGTAAAACTGGCAGCAGGGGTGGTATGGCACGTGCCGTGGAGGTTTGGCGTATCGGTGCGCCAACTCAGGGAGTTTTGCAGTGAAAAACTTTTTTCTTTTGTTTAAAGGGCTTAGGAGATTTGGCCCTTTTCTATTGATACTACTCAGTGCGGTTGTCGCGGTTATCGCTTACATGCAGGCGTTCAATTACCCGTTCCTTATTGATGACGGCGGTTACCTTGTTGAGAACAAAAAGCTTGCAGGGTTGCAACTGGTTGAGCTCTGGAGGCTCTTTACCGTTCCTTATAATCCTTTTCATGAATTCCTGCCTTTGCGGGAATTGTCGTATTGGATAGACTTGGCGTTGTTCGGCTTGGAGCCGACCGCGTTTCGGATGCACAGCATTGTCCTGTATCTGTTTTGTTTGCCACTGGTGTATGGCACGACATTGGGCGTATGGAAATACTTTCGCCCGTTGGATCATGCTAGTGCTCTATGGGCTGCTGCAGCGGTTACTGCTTTATTTGCATTGCACCCCTCGCATACTGAAGCGGTAGTGTGGGCTAGTGGTCGCAAGGATGTATTGTCAGGCTTGTTTTCGTTGCTTGCGATATGGTTTGCTCTGAACATTAGGCGTGGGCTCAAATTTTCCTTGCTATATGCCACTGTTACATTGTTTGCCTTGACCGCGGCGATGCTTTCTAAGGCAACTGCGGTTGCGGTCTCTTCTGTTGTGGTCGTGTTTTGTGTCGTCTTCTGGCACGATTTTGCTGAGTCAAAAGAGCGTCGCTTATTGCTGTTGTGGCTTTCAGCAGTGCTTTTTTTGGCTATGAGCCTCGCCTGGGTTGTTGCATCATTTGGTGGGGTGAAGCTTCCGACCTATTTTGGCGTTGAGTCGGTTATCCGATCTCTGGCTATACTGGGCTGGTTGGCAAGGCTTGCGGTCAGCCCGGAAAGTAGGCACTTCCTGTATCCTCTGTTTGAGGATCCATACCTGCCAGCCATGGTTGCGCTGGGTGCAGCAGTTCTGGTAGCAGCAATGATCGGCGCACTGGCAATGTTGCGCAAGCGATCCCTGTTGGGCTTTGCACTGGTTGTTTTTTTCTTGCTCTGTATGCCTTCACTGCAACTGATACCCTATTCGCCGCCATCTTTGGTATCAGACCGCTTTGTATTTCTCGCGGTGTGGCCGGCGGCATTGATGATCGTTACCATGCTATGGCATATTGAGGTGGCTCCCCGCAGGGCAATATTGCTCATTATTGCGCTGGCATGGGGATTCCAGACAGTTGAGAGAACACGCGACTGGCGCAGCTTTGAAGCGCTTGTTGAAACTGATTTGCATGCCTACCCTGGCTATTATATGCCTGCTGTGTATCAAATTGTCGGTGTCCAGTTGCCACGAGGTCTGCGTGACGAAGCCATGGAGACTGCTGTGAGTATTGCGAACCCCGATGCACGGGATATCATGATTCGGCTGCTCCGAGTTGATCAGGCAATATTCGAGGGTAAGCATCAGGAAGCGATGGAGTTACTTCATCAATTTAGTATCAGTGTTAAGCGATACCCAGTTCAAGCACAGTGGGATACACCCATATATAATGTGTGGGGGAAGGGCTATATGAGACTAAAAGTCGAATGGGATCTGCTCGTAAAAAAATTTCCTGATGATGTATCGGTGCGCTACAACGCAGGATTATGGTTGCTGGGCACAAAGTTTGGCGGCGCTGCGGAAAATTTACGTGTCGCAATTGAGTCGGATCAACTTCCAATGCATTTGCGCGGGACGGCATTTAAGAATTATGGCTTGGCTTTGATGGACAGTGGCCATACGGATGAAGCGGAACCCCATTTGCTTGCCGCGCTGGTGCAATCTCCCCCTGATTTTCGGGCTTATTGCTTGCTTTCAGTTTTGTATAAGCAGAGCGGGCGTGCTAAAGATGCGGCGCTTAATGAAGCGGAATGTCGAAGCCGTGTGCAAAGTATGCAAGCAGTTCAGTGAAACTGGGAATGGCCATTTGTTATTATGCGAGTGTATCGGGTTTAGAATAATGAAGAGTATTGCTGAATTGTTACGACTGATGTGTCCTCACTGTTGGGCGAAGAACGGCCTCGACGATGTGATTGCTCCGTACCAGAAAACATTGCTTGATGGCAGCATTACCGGAAACCTTTTCGCCGCAAATTGCTTCAGCATTGAAAAAACCGCAGGTTGGAAGTGCTAATGGGCGATCGAGTTGCTTGTACGCTTTATGCCTATGTCGATTACGAGTGCAGCATGAGTTGCTGGGCATGGCTGATTACCCTTGTGGCAGAAAATTTTTCGACTAGACGATCGATATATTGGTGTTGATACCATTCCCTCCCCGCGTCAAGCCGTTGGCACCTGTGCTGCTGGTTTTGCTCGGCGCGATTGCGGCTATTTCTGCTTATTTGCAGGCTCTGGATTTCCAGTTTGTGTCCGATGACCGTATTTATATTGTCGAGAACCAGAAACTGGCCAGCCTGAGTTCTGTCGATCTATGGCGACTTTTCGTAGAACCCTACAATCCCTATGAATTTCTGCCGTTGAGGGACTTTTCATATTGGCTGGATTTGTCAATGCACGGCCTTAACCCAGCTGCATTTCGGTTGCATAATATTTTCCTCTACGTATTGTGCCTGCCGCTGGTGTATGGTTTGACTTCAGCTTTATGGCGCTATTTGCGCCCGTCTGATGCTGAAAATAGCCCATGGATTGCAGCTGCGGTAACTGTGTTGTTCGCGATTAATCCCGCTCACGTTGAGGCTGTTGTCTGGGCGAGCGGGCGCAAGGATATTCTGGCGGGGTTGTTCTCACTGTTGGCGCTTTGGCTTGCAATCAAGGCAAGACGAGTGCAGGGATTTTCCAGTGGATATGCAACGGCAGCGCTGTTTGCATTGGCTGGGGCAATATTGTCGAAGGCTACTTCAGTGATGATTTCGCCGATCATTGCGATATTCTGGCTGCTTTTCTGGCTTGATGATTTGCCGACGGCCAGAAAGAGATTATTGCTGGTTTGGCCCGCTGTCAGCTTGCTTCTGGCAGGATATATGGCGGTGGTTTTTACTGCAAATAGCACGATCAGGGAGCCGGTTCGATTTGGTACGGATGGTATCGTGCGCGCATTGACCGTGCTGGGTGATTTGCTGCGTCTGGCGGTTACTCCTGAAAGCAGGCATTTCTTCTATCCTGGTCTGGATGACCCTAACTATAAAATGATGGTTGTGCTCGGAGTGTCATTGCTGGTATTTGCGGTTGCTGGCGCAGTGATGTTCATACGGAGGCGCTCACTGGTAGGTGCGGCACTGGGAATGTTTGTGCTGCTGTGCGTTCCCTACATGCAGTTGATTCCTTATCGGACTCCATCGCTGGTTGTGGATCGATTTGTTTATCTGGCGGTATGGCCTGCCGCACTGATCATTGTTGCGTTTGCTTGGCGTTGCAAACCACTGGTCAGGAATTCGATTATTGTGGCTGTTGCACTGGGATGGGGGTTGCAGACAATGGAACGGCCTCAGGACTGGCAAAGTTCGGAAACAATGATCGACGCCGACCTGAACGGCGAACCGGGTTATTACATGCCGGCTTTCCAGAAAATAATGTGGGTGCAGTTAAAGCGTGGCCAGTTCCAGCAGGCGCGTGAGACTGCCGGTAACATAAATGATACAGCAATAGGCCGCAGTATCATTGCATTGATTGATGCCAAGCATGCTGTCCAGACAGAGGCTGCGAATGCCGGGAATCCTTCGGGAGCGATTTCCCGCCTGAGGGATTTCGAAACCGCATTGGCAAGATTATCTGGAAGGTCTGCAGTAAACCCTTCGGTGCAGTATGTATGGAAGTATTCCAGGATTGAGCTTGTCGATCAGTGGAAATATCTGGCAGATTTGTTCCCGGAGAATATTCCGGTAAGGCTGAATACTGGGATGCGGCTGCTTCACATTGATATGGATTATGACGCAGCGGCTGTCCATCTGCGCGCCGCGACCGGGTCGCAACTCCTTCCCCAATATGTCCGGGGCAGTGCGCTGAAAGACCTTGGAATGGCGCTGCTTTACTCCAGGCACTTTGCAGAAGCGGAAGCAACGTTACGCGCTGCGTTGGAAGAGGTGTCTCCAGACTTGCAGGTGCACTGCCTGATTGAAGAGTTATACAGGGAGACCGGCAGAAATGAGCTGTCGGCAAGCTCAGGTGCCATTTGCAGAGGCCTGGGAAAGTGATGCAAGGAAGCAAAGATATGGAAATAGGAGCAGGGGGAAATGTGGTGGTTGAGTTATTATTCGAAATGTAAATCCGTTTTTTTGCATGCCTAAAACATGAAAACTTTGATTGAACTCCTGCGCCTGATGCGCCCCCACCAATGGGTGAAGAATGGCTTTGTCTTTACCGGCCTGCTATTCGGACATGCATGGCACGATACGCTGCTGGTCGAACGTGTCATCGTTGTGGCGATTGCTTTTTCGCTGGTTTCGAGCTGCATCTACATTATCAACGACATCTTCGACCGCGAGCAGGATCGATATCACCCCAAGAAGCAGAACCGGCCGCTAGCTGCGGGAACCGTTATGGTTGGCACTGCCGTGGCGTTGGCCGCGATATTGGCAATCACTGCATTGGCGCTGGCATACTGGGTGTCAGTCATGGCATTCTGGATTATCGCTGGTTACGCGGTAATGAATCTTGCGTATTCGTTCCAGTTCAAGCACGTGGTAATCCTGGATGTGTTCATTATTGCTGCCGGTTTCATGCTTCGTATTCTGATAGGGACACTTGGTGTGGAGATACTCCCTTCACAATGGCTGCTTCTGTGCGGTTTGATGGTGACTCTGTTCCTTGGTTTTGCCAAACGGCGTGCCGAAATCATCGCACTGACCGAGGATAAAGCTTCGCACCGCAGGGTGCTGGAGCATTACAGTCCGGTATTGCTTGATCACATGATCGTGGTTACTGCAACGGGGTTGATCATGAGTTACAGTCTGTACACGATGAATCCAGACACGATTCGTATCCACGACACGGCCAACCTAATATACACTGTGCCCTTCGTGATGTACGGTGTGTTTCGTTACATTTATCTGCTGCACCATCAGACCGGAGGGGGTGATCCTTCGCGCGATCTTGCGCGCGATCCGCACATACTGGGTGTGGTTGGTGGCTGGCTGGTTGTAACGATCTGGCTTATTTCATAAGTATGGGGCAGAAACATAACCATCCCCTCCTTAGCGGATGGCGCTTTCGTGCGTTACTTCTGATAGTTCTGTTCAGCGCCTCCGGTTATCTTGTGTTTTCAATTTGGGGCGGGTGGCAGGATGTAGTTGCAGCGTTCGGCCGCATCGGGTTGGCTGGCTGCTTGATCGCGCTCATGCTTTCTTTGGTCAATTATGGTGTGCGCTTCATACGCTGGCAAAAATTTCTCTTGTTGCTTGGACACCGTGTCTATGCGCCGGAGAGCTTGCGTATTTATATAGCGGGGTTTGGTTTGACGATATTGCCCGGCAAGGCTGGAGAAGCGATTCGTAGCATATTCCTGAAACAACACGGCATTACTTATCCTGAAAGCCTCGCTGCATTCTTTTCCGAACATTTTTCCAATTTGATCAGCATGATGCTTCTGGTGGCTTTTGGCCTGTGGGTGTATCCGCCTGCTCAGCCGTTGGTAGTGATCTTGGCCGCAGTCATTGTGACTGTGTTAGTGGTGCTGCAGCAAAGCCGATGGTTACGGGTGCTTGAACGCGTTGCACACGAAAAATTGCCAGCCCGTTCAGGCAATATGATTGCGTCGACGATTTCTATCGTGCTGCATTCAGGGCGCTGTTTCCGCCTGCCAATGCTGCTATATGGTATTGCGTTGGGTCTGATTGCATGGGGTGCTGAGGGAGTGGCGTTTTACTACATCATGGATGTGCTTGGCAGCGATATGTCATTGCAAACTGCATTGTTCATTTATGCATTCTCGATGCTGGTTGGTGCGCTTAGTTTTTTGCCTGGTGGGTTGGCTGGGACAGAGGCCACGATGGTTGCCTTGCTGATGCTTAACCATGTTACCCAGCCGCAGGCTGTCGCTGCGACTGTGTTGATTCGTTTGGCAACGCTGTGGTTTGCTGTAGGGTTGGGTATTGTGTCCCTGATGATGGCCGAACGGAAAAAGTTGTGAGAAACTGCAGCCCAAGAAACCTCTTTGTATTGAGGATAAGCCTGAGTTTTCGACCGAGCCAACTACTGTCTGTAAAATCTACTGGTAAAGAGTGAGTATGCAATGAAGAAAATCGCAATTCTTCAATCCAACTATATTCCATGGAAGGGTTACTTTGACATGATTGCCGCCGTGGATGAGTTTATTCTCTATGATGATGTACAGTTCACCAAGAACGACTGGCGCAATCGCAACAAGATTAAAACCCAGAATGGTGTACAGTGGCTCAGTGTTCCGGTTGGTCAGGATATCAATCGACTAATTCGAGAGGTTGAATTGAAGGATGAGCACTGGCAATCCAAACATTGGTCTACGATTTGCCATAGTTACAAGCGTGCACCGTATTTTAAAGAGGTGGCAACGAAGCTTGAACCGCTTTACCTCGAACGCAAATACACTCACCTATCACAGTTAAATAGAGGTTTGATAGAGTTTGTTTGCGATCTGTTGGGCATTAAAACCATAATTAGCAATTCTTGGGATTATGCGCTGGTGGATGGGCAGACTGAACGTCTGGTCGATCTGTGCAAGCAGGCTGGGGGAGAGGAGTATATATCGGGGCCATCGGCAAGAAATTATCTCAATGAAGCTTTGTTTGAAGACCGAGGAATCAAGTTGGCATGGTTTGATTATAACGGTTATCCCGAATATCCCCAGTTGTGGGGTGACTTCACTCATGGTGTTAGTATTCTTGACTTGCTGTTTAATTGCGGCAAAGATGCACCTCATTATATGAAGTATGTTTCCCGATGAAACTTTCCATTGTCTCGACATTATATCGTTCGACTGCTTATCTTGAGGAATTTTACCGCCGGATTAGCAGCGCCGCTAGCCAGATCACTGACGATTATGAAATCGTACTGGTTAATGACGGCTCCCCCGATGATTCTCTGTCATTAGCACTCATGCTACAGGCCACCGATCAACACATTCAGATCGTGGATCTATCCAGAAATTTTGGACATCATGCAGCGATAGTGGCGGGTCTGACAAACAGCAGGGGGCAGTTTGTTTTTTTGATAGATTGTGATTTGGAGGAGCAGCCGGAGTGGTTATCCCTGTTCTTCAATAAAATGGGTGAAACCAGCGCAGATGTGGTTTTTGGTATTCAGGAGGAAAGAGTTGCGTCCCGCCTGTCGAATTTTTTGGGAGGGTTATTCTGGTCTGCTTTGAATATTATGTCTAACGTCCGCATTCCACGCAATCCGATGACCTGTCGCTTGATGAACCGTAGTTATGTGGATTCCCTGCTGGATGTCGGAGATCATGTGCTGTATTTGGCGGGCGTTTTTGCCTGGACCGGATTCAGTCAGTTACCGCTTCCTTTGAAGAAGATTCCGCGGCCAGCCTCGCACAAATCAACTTATAACCTGTCACGCAAACTGATGCAGGTGGCTGATTCTTTTGCATCTTTTAGCGTGGCTCCCTTGTCACTGATATTTATTACCGGATTGGTGATATGGCTGGGTTCACTGTTTTATGCGCTGGTGCTGTTGGTAGAGAAGATAATTTACCCTGAAGTCGTGTTGTCCGGCTTTACTTCTATCATGCTGTCCATTTGGTTCCTTGGGGGTACGACTATTCTAGTGCTGGGCGTGATTGGCATCTATGTGGCCAAAATTTTCCAGGAAGTCAAGAGGAGGCCATTATATATAGCCCGAAATGTATATCGGGGAGCAAATAGTCCGAAATTTATATCAGAGAATAGACCTTGAATAATCATCTAGACAGTTTTATTGCAGCTTATGGCGAAGGGTTCAGCTACGCGTTCGACAACAATATCATATTGAACTGGTATCCCGAGCGCATCATGACACTATGTACTGCAGGCGGTAGCTTGTTGGAATTGGGTATTGGCCATGGCTTAACTTCTAACCGGTTTTCCAGACACTTCTCACGGCATGTCGTGATCGATGGCTCTGCCTCTGTCATTGAACAATTTCACATCCAGTATCCGGACTGCAAAGCTCAAGTCGTGCAGGCCTACTTTGAGGATTTTGATACTGATGAACGTTTTGATGCGATTGTAATGGGTTTTGTGCTGGAACATGTAAAGGATCCACAACTGGTTCTTCAGAGATTTAAAAGGTTTTTGGCTCCCGGCGGGCGTTGTTTCATCGCTGTACCCAATGGTGAATCATTGCATCGGCGTTTCGGTTATGCTGCCGGTTTGCTCGGTGACCTGATGGTGTTGGGCAAGGGTGATCTGGAATTGGGCCATGAGCGACTATATTCACTGGACAGTTTGTCAGGCGAGCTTCATGCAACGGGTTACCGTGTTGTGCGCAAGGAAGGAATTTTTCTGAAGCCATTGACTACAACCCAACTGCAGTCGCTGCAGTTAGATGAAAAAATTATTCAGGGTATGTGTAAGGTCGGCATCGACTATCCTGAGCTCAGTTGCGCACTTCTGTTTGAGGCATCGGTGGCTGGTTAATGAGGATATTGATTGTTGGTAGTACTTCTGCAATCGGCATGGCACTAGCGGCTAGATTTGAGCGGTTCGCTGAGGTTAGGCTGGCTGGTAGACAAGATGCGGATATACTGCTTGACCTGAGTCAGTGGGGCAAACTGCCTGAACCTGGAGAGTCTTTCGATGTGGTCGTGCATACAGCTGCCGATTTTGGGGGGGGCAAAGACGATGAATTTATAAAAGCGGAACTGGTCAATGCTGTAGGTACCCTTGCAGTTTGTCGTTTAGCGCGCCACGTCCATGCTAAGCATATCGTGCTGCTCTCTTCGATTTCAGCCACTTACCAGCTGGGCGATCCCTATTATGGTATTTATTCGCTCAGCAAACGGCATAGCGAGGAAACTGCTCAGTTTTTTTGTTCGGAGCGAAACATTGCGCTCACAATACTCAGGCCTACGCAAATTTATGACGATGCAGGCATTTGTCGGCGCCATCAGGCGTTACTGTACTTTATGGCGGATCGTGCACAAGCCGGTGAGAATATCAGCCTTTATGGTTCAAATGATGCGCTGCGCAACTTCCTCCATCTGGATGATTTTGCAGAAATTTGCAGCAGAGTCGTGCGAGATCGCCGTGCGGGTGTTTTTACCTGTGCGCATCCACAATCAATACGTCTGAGTGAAGTGGCCGATGCTGCTTTTTCAGCTTTCGGGCGTGGTGGCCAAGTGCAATTCATGCCTGAAAATCCTGATTTGGCGGATCTGCCTGCAACCGAAGATTATTCACTTTACGACAGTATTGATTACTGGCCGACTATCAGTATCAGCGAAGGTTTCAAACGCATCAGAAATTTCAGGGAGAGCAATTCTTGACTACAGTGATGGTGACGGGAGTGGGCGCGATTATTGGCTATGGATTGCTGCGATCTTTGCGTTCGGCGATACCCGAAGTTCGTCTTATCGGCGCGGATATATATCCAGATGCGGTTGGTCAAGCTTGGTGCGATGCATTTGAGCAGGCACCGTTTACAGCCAGTCCGCACTATTTCGACTGGTTGCGGCAGGTTGTGGACAAACATGAAATTGACTTGCTGATTCCCGGTATCGAACAGGATATTTACCGTTTTTCAGATGACAGGAGTCGTCTCAGTTCCTTAAATTGCAAGGTCGTGTTGAATACTGCCAGATTGATCGAATTGTCCCGTGACAAGTGGGCCATGCATCAGGAATTACTGGCCCTGAACGATCAGGCTAGAATTCCCAGTTATCTTGCGGGTAATTACGCGACCTTAGTCGCAAAATTAGGACTTCCATTCATACTCAAGCCGCGCCGAAGCTATGCGTCCAAAGGCCTAGTACGTGTTGCTTGTCAAAAAGATTTTGACGCGCACGCTGATAGTATTGGGGAGCAACTCATGGCGCAGCCGATTATAGGTTCGGATGATGAAGAATATACGGTGGCCGTATTTGGTGATGGGCAGGGGGGAGCTTATGCCGCAATTACTTTGCGGCGCCGCCTCGCTCAGGATGGGTCAACAGCAAAAGCCTGGGTAAAAAAAGAACAAAGTCTGGATGATGTGGTTTCCAGATTATGCGCCCATTTTAAACCCGTTGGGCCTACCAATTTACAGTTTCGGCGTGATCGTGATGGAGGATGCTGGAAACTGCTTGAGATCAATCCCAGAATATCATCTACCAGCTCCATTCGCAGTGCATTTGGTTACAATGAGGCTCTGATGAGTATGGAATTCTTCCTCAAAGGAAAGCCACCCTCTCAGCCGAAATTTCAAGGCGGCTTCGCGCTGCGATTTATAGAGGATTATATAGTTCATGATAGGGATCATTTCTGATATTCATGGCAATCATTTCGCCCTGTCGGCTGTTCTTACCAAGTTGGATGAAATGGGGGTTTCCGAAATTATTTGTCTGGGGGACATAGGCGGATATTATTGCCAGATCAACGAATGTTGTGATTCTTTGAGGAGCCGGAACATTTTTTCTTTGATGGGGAATCACGACTGGTATCTGGCTACTGGCGAAGGCTGCCCTCGCTCGAACAGTGCCAATGAATGTTTGGAATATCAAAGGAAGGTGATTTCACGCTCCAATCTGGATTGGCTCGCATCGTTAACACCGGAGGCGAATATTCACGGGATTAATATTGCTCACGGTGGGTGGCACGATCCGATTGATGAATATTTGAAGCCGACAATCGAATATTTTTCGGAAATTCCCGGAAGGTATTTCGCTTCGGGTCACACCCATGTACAGCGCATTTGGTCTGGAGAGGGGAAATGTTACTGTAATCCCGGTTCAGTAGGTCAACCTCGCGATGGAGATCCCAGGGCCGCATTTGCAACCTGGGACGGCCGTTCGTTTTTTTTGCATCGGACCGAATATGATATTCAGGGCATGCAGCATGAAATGGCTGTGGCGGGATTCCCCCCTTATTATTACGAGAATCTTGCAGGGGGCACCAGAATTGGTGGGAAAATCAGTACATTCTGAGTTGTTGACAGAGCATCACACAGTTGCCCAGCTTTTCAGATATGGTCTGGTCGGGGTAGTAACCAATCTGCTGGGATATTTGATTTATCTATTGATTACCTTTTTTGGAGTTGAGCCCAAGGTTCTGATTACATTTATGTACCCGTTAGGTGCGGCTATCGGGTTTATTGGTAACCGACAATGGGCATTTGCTCATAAAGGAGCGGCGTGGAAATCGATTTTCCGCTATTGTGCAGCCCATTTTTTGGGTTATTTGATGAATTTATCTATCTTGTTTTTATTTGTAGATCAATTGGGCTATCCCCATCAATGGGTTCAAGCCGTGGCGATTATCTTGGTAGCGGGTTATTTGTTTGTGACTTTCAAGTTTTTTGTTTTTCCAAAGGGGGAGAATTCTATTGGGGGGCGCGCATGAAAAAATGTCCGGCTTGCGGAGTACTGTTCGACTCGACTGAAAAAAGTTGCCCGAGTTGTAGGTGGACGCCGAAAATTCAGGATGGCTTTACTGCCTATGCGCCAACCTTGACACAGGAGGGAGGGGGATTCAAAACGAGCTACTTTGCCGAACTGGCACCTCTTGAAGCAGAATATTTCTGGTTTCGTGCCCGCAATCACCTGATCATCTGGTCGCTTGGAAGATATGCCAAGGGCCGTCTGCAATCGTTTCTTGAAATCGGCTGCGGAACCGGATATGTTCTGTCCGGCTTGGCCAGTGCATTTCCCGGTGTGCGCTTTTATGGCAGTGAGATATTTACCGCTGGACTGGCTTTTGCTGCTGCCCGGCAGCCGACCATTGGTTTTATGCAAATGGATGCGCGGCATATTCCTTTCGTCGATGAGTTTGATGCCATCGGTGCTTTTGATGTGCTGGAACACATCGAAGAAGATGAGCAGGTGCTCCGGCAGATGTATACCGCATTGAAACCTGGTGGCATCATGTTGCTGACGGTGCCGCAGCATGCATGGTTGTGGAGCACGGTTGACGAATATGCATGCCACGTGCGCCGCTACTCGGCACGGGAGCTACATGCTAAGGTTGCAGGAGCGGGCTTTGACATTTTGCGCAGCACTTCGTTTGTATCGGGTCTGCTTCCGGCAATGTGGGCATCTCGTTTTTTCAAAAAGGGTTCTTTGGAGGACTTTGATGCGATGGCTGAGTTAAGGATTTCGCCACGGCTGAACTCATGGTTTTACAAAATGCTCAGTGCCGAACTGGCGCTGATCAGCGGAGGAATTAATTTTCCGGTGGGCGGATCGAGACTGGTGGTCGCCCGCAAGCCGGTGGCGAGATAGAGGGATGTTTAAGAGATGAATGCCGGTATTGTCCCATTCAATAAACCATACATGACGGGTCGTGAACTATGGTATATCGCACAGGCTCATACCAACGGACATCTGTCAGGGGATGGCATGTTCACCAAGAGGTGCCATGCCTGGCTGGAGGAGCAGTCCGGTACACGCAAGGCATTGCTGACCCATTCTTGCACGGGAGCGCTTGAAATGGCGGCCATCCTTGCCGATATTCAGCCCGGCGATGAGGTCATCATGCCATCCTATACTTTTGTTTCTACGGCCAATGCCTTCGTACTGCGCGGTGCTGTTCCGGTATTTGTGGATATACGCCCCGATACGCTGAATATCGACGAGACGCTGATCGAAGCGGCCATCACGCCCAGAACACGCGCAATCGTGCCGGTGCATTATGCTGGCGTGGCCTGCGAAATGGATACCATCATGGATATCGCAAGGCGGTACAGGCTTCTGGTCATCGAGGATGCCGCACAGGCTGTGATGTCTAGCTACAAAGGCAAGGCGTTGGGGGCAATCGGGCATCTGGGCGCCTATTCATTTCATGAGACAAAAAATATCATTTCAGGAGAAGGCGGAGCATTGCTGGCCAATGATGCTATTTTTGCTGAGCGTGCAGAAATCATCCGCGAGAAGGGTACCAACCGCAGCCAGTTTTTTCGTGGCCAGATTGACAAATACACTTGGGTGGATATCGGTTCCTCTTATTTGCCGGGCGAGGTGATTTCGGCTTTTCTGTGGGCACAAATGGAGGAAGCTGAAAGTATTACTCACAAACGTCTGGCTATTTGGCATCGCTATCATGAAGCATTCTTAGCCTCTGAAACCGTCGGCAAGTTACGCCGCCCCATCATCCCGGAAGGTTGCCAGCAGAATGCTCATATGTATTACATACTACTCGAATCGTTGGAAAAACGCACCAAGGTGATCGCTCAATTGAAAGAGGAGGGAGTATATTCGGTATTTCACTATGTGCCGTTACACAGCTCTCCTGCGGGAAAGAAATACGGTCGAACCTGCGGCGAATTGCGTCATACCGATGGTTTGTCGGAGTGTTTGCTGCGCTTACCTTTGTGGGTGGGTATGGGTGGGGCGCAAGACAGGGTTATTGATCGTTTAATTACAGCAATTGCTTTGTGATAAAGCATGGGAATTTTGAAAATTTGTTTTATACATTTAGTTTTGTGACACTTAATAATAGTTAACCTAATGTTAGCTTGTTCGCTTAATAGGATATGTGTGACGCCAGCCAATAACATGCAGGGGGAATTTTAGGGTGATTGACAATACATTTGTACTTTCAGTTGTGTGCCCCATGCATAATGAAGAGGAGGTACTTCCTCTTTTCTTTGGCAGGGTATTGCCGGTATTAAAGCAGCTGGGTGAGAATTTTGAAATTATTTGCGTTAACGATGGGAGTTCGGATGGCACATTGAAAGGTTTATTGGCCTTGAGTAAAAATGAAACACGCATCAGAGTGATCGATTTATCGAGAAATTTTGGTAAAGAAGCAGCATTGACTTGTGGTATTGATCATGCAAAAGGCGATGTGGTCATCCCAATTGACGCGGATTTACAAGATCCACCTGAACTGATTTTGGAGATGATGAAACTTTGGCAACAAGGCTTTGATGTGGTACTTGCTCAGCGTACTGACCGTCTTTCGGATAGCTTAATAAAACGTAAGGCTGCTGAATGGTTTTATTGTTTGCATAATGCTATCTCCGAGCCGAAGATGGCCCCCAATGTTGGTGATTTTCGTCTTATGGATCGGAAGGTTATCGAGGCGCTGAAAAAACTCCCTGAAAGGCGCCGCTTTATGAAGGGGCTGTTTTCGTGGGTCGGTTTTCGACAAGCGGTGATACCGTATGCCAGAGAATCAAGGCGTGCAGGGAGTAGTAAATTCTCCGGCTGGCGTTTATGGAATTTTGCTCTGGAAGGAATCACTTCTTTTTCTACCGCCCCATTGCGCATTTGGTTTTACATCGGCCTGATGGTGGCATTATTGGCATTTTTTTACGGTGCATTTATTGTAGGTAAGGTAGTATTGTTCGGGCGTGACACGCCCGGCTATGCATCTCTCATTACCATCGTGCTGTTTGTTGGAGGCCTTCAACTTCTGGGCCTTGGTGTTCTGGGAGAATATATGGGTCGAATATATAGCGAGACAAAAAGGCGTCCTATCTATATTGTTCGGGAGGATTCCGAAGATGGATGCTAGTTTGTTCCAGGAAATGGCGAACATACAAGACCGTCATTGGTGGTTCGTAGCACGCAGGCGTATTTTGGCATCTGTTATTGGAAAGCGAACCTTCCTGTCGGCAGCGCGAATCCTTGAGGTTGGTTGCGGAACGGGGGGAAATCTCGCGATGCTTTCCCATTTTGGGAGTTTGAGCGCCATAGAATACGACGATAATGCTCGTAGCATTGCAGGTAGACTTGGGATTTGCCCGGTATTATCCGGGAAGCTGCCGGAGCCAGTGCCTTTCGGGAATGAAAAATTCGACCTTGTCTGCATGCTCGATGTGTTGGAACATATAGAGAATGATGAGGGCGCACTACAACGTGCTGGAGAGCTTCTTTGTCCTTCAGGGCAGTTACTTGTAACTGTGCCGGCCTATTCCTGGTTGTGGTCTGCTCATGATGATATACACCATCACTATCGTCGATATACTGCAAAAATGTTGCGGCAAAGGGCGTTAAAAGCAAATTTGGTGGTTGAAAAGCTTGGTTACTTTAATTCCTTGCTTTTCCCATTGATCGCATCAATACGAATCTTAGGAAAACTAACAGGCCGGGGTGGCGGATCTGATACTGAGATGCCGGGGCCAATGACAAATCGTATGTTGCTCAAAATTTTTAGTTTGGAACGTCACGTTATCCCAAAATTAATGTTTCCATTTGGAACCTCAATCTTGGCTGTCCTAACCAAAGCACCATGATAATAGCGACATCAGCCCATCGTTTTGTATTGGTCGGCATAGCTGCAACGTTCCTTCACGTAACAGTTGCAGTTGGGATAGTCGAGATGGTAGCTTGGCATCCCAGCATTGCAAATGGAATTGCATTTGTCATTGCTAATATTTTTTCATATGCAGCTAATACTCGCTGGAGTTTTGACGCAAAGTACAGTTTGGGTTCATGGTGTCGATTCATATCTGTATCTTTGGCTGCTTGGTTTTTGACGGTGGCTGTTAGCTGGGTAGTTGCAGTTGCAGGGGGGTCTTATCTTTTGGGGATATCGCTAGTGATTACAATAATTCCCCTGCTTAGTTATATAGGCCACCGGGATTTCACATTTCGGTAACAAGATTTATGTGTTAATACCGGTCTAGATTGGAGTTGTAATATTTAGTGGACACCTGATTTACTCCTGCGATGAGCCTTCTAAAATTTATCCAGACTTACGCCACCAAGATAACTATGCCATCGAGTAGAATTGTAGAAGTCATCAATAGTAGTAGGTCAGGTTCAAAGTGGCGGTTCTCGATTAGCATAGAAATATTTTTTATTACACTCCTTCTAAAACTGCTAAAGCAAAGACTTTCCGCTACAGCATTGTCCCTACAATTGCCACGTCTGCCCATGCCTGGCTCAAGATGATTCGCCTTGCAAAACGCAGCCAGGCTCACTTTCGTACTGAGAGCCTCGATCTGAATGAATCAATGCTTTTCTAGAGTGTCTGCGTTAAGCAGTTTTGACAACAACATCCAGAACCAAATATCGATGGTTTGGCGATCGAGTTGTGTCTTGTGCGATAATCATCCAAGCTTGCAGGCCATTCTTTCGGATCAGCTGTGCAATACGGTGCTTGTTACATTTTCTTCGTATTTCAGCAAATCTTATAGAACTCTAGGAGTGCAATAGCCAAGCGATAGTATCAGGCACGCACTACGTCTAGAACTTTCACGTAGTCTTTATGCTGAACCTATTGCTATGTATTTCAAGGAACAAGCAAGTTTATTTGGTATTATTTAAAGTTCTGTGTCCTGGCACAATAATCACCTTAAGCTACTGCTTTTCTATCTACTTCAGCGCCTGATTGCCGCATTGGACAAACCACTTGCCATTTTTATTTGGTTGCAAAGCTCTTCATCTCATTATTATAGTAATTGACGAGCTTATAATGATTTGCTATAGTGAGAATCTTCGCTGACGCGGGGTGGAGCAGCTCGGTAGCTCGTCGGGCTCATAACCCGAAGGTCATAGGTTCAAATCCTGTCCCCGCAACCCTCAGATTTCAGATAGTTTTCTGGGCAGCCGTTCTTTAAAA
>Ga0224495_10000893_pt1 | contig 22443 bp, 22 predicted proteins | sample SF_Jul11_sed_USG_FD_168128 | JGI IMG/M metagenome (GOLD analysis project Ga0224495, IMG submission 168128) | Sediment microbial communities from San Francisco Bay, California, United States - SF_Jul11_sed_USGS_4_1 | ecosystem: Environmental > Aquatic > Marine > Sediment | place: USA: California...
AGCCCTGATGTCTTTGTCCACCTCCGACTATCCGCAGATCGACCGCCTGGCCTCCGCCGCGGCTGACCGGCTGGAGCAGGCCAGGGTGGGCATCGCCCTGCCGGCGCTGCGACCGGGCTCGGTCGAGCCATCGCTGCTCGATGCCGCCAGTAAAGTGCGCAAGTCCGGCCTGACAATCGCACCCGAAGCCGGCACCGAACGGCTCCGTGCTTTCATAGGCAAAGACTTCCCCGATGCCGCCGTCTATGACACGGTGCGGATTGCTTTCGAGCGCGGCTGGACGACGCTGAAACTTTATTTCATGGTCGGTCTGCCCACGGAAACCGACGAGGATGTCGAGGGGATCGGCCGGATGGTCAGAAACATCTACGAGATCGGGCGCGACTACCCGGGTAAGAAAAAAATCAATGTAACGCTGTCGCCGTTCGTGCCCAAGCCCCACACGCCTTTCCAGTGGGATGAGCAGTTGGGCTCCGAACAGACACTGAGGAAAATCAACTTTCTCAGGCACCGCAACCGCATCAACCAGGTGAATTACAAATACAGCGGTATCGAGATGGGTCTTCTTCAGGGTGTGCTTGGCCGGGGCGGCCGGGAGTTGTGCGATGTTATTGCCGCCGCCTACGACAAGGGCTGCCGGTTCGACAGTTGGAGCGAGCATTTCGAGCCGGAAAAGTGGTTCGACGCCTTCCGGGAGCACGGTGTGGATTTCGTCGAGAAACTCAAAGCCATCCCTTTCACCGCTGCCCTGCCCTGGTCGCACATCTCCAAAGGTGTCTCCGCTGATCATCTTCAGAAGCAGCGCCAGGCGACTTCGTCAAGCCTCAAAGACTACACGCCCCTGCCTGAAGCGGCAGCCAGCGGCACCGGCGAATCCCGGATAGAGTACGGCCGGGGCAAGAAGAAAGTGGCCGGTCGCAATGCCAGCGCCCCCACCAAGAATCGCGTGCGCCTGAGGTGGGGTAAGGGCCGGCGGTACAAATATATGTCGCACCTTGACAACCTCCGCATGATCGAGCGCGCCCTTCGCCGGGCGCGGCTGCCGGTCGCCTATAGCCAGGGCTTCAACCCGACCATGAAACTCTCGTTCGGCCCGCCCCTGCCGCTGGGGTTTACCTCCGAGACCGAGTTCGTCGATATCACCTTCGAGATCAACTTCATGACCTACATGATCGACAATTTCAAGAAAGCATTGCCCCCCGAGGTGGACATTCTGGAGGCAAGGGTTATCCCTGTGAAGGCGCAATCACTCTCGGCCATGCTGAACCGCGCCGTCTACACATTACAGCTTGAAAAGGCGCAGTTGGATGCCGATTTAATTGGGGATGGCATCGCCGCCGTGTTGGAGGCCGAGACCGTCGAAGTCGAACGGGTCGGCAAGACGGAGACAAGCCGGGTGGATATCCGCCCCGGCATACATGAGCTTGGCATTGAAAATGATCAACTGGTGATGACCCTCGGTATCGGCGAGGGCGGCTATGCCCGACCCACGGAAGTGATAAGCGTGATTTTGAAAAATGGTCAGGACGATGCCAGGGTTTTTGCGTTTCATCGCAAAGAACTGTACCGCGTGAACGAGGATGGTGAGAAGATCCCCGGGATGGAAATCTAAAGAGCCATGAACCAGCCGACAGCCAACAAGAAAAGCCGGTCGTACGACCCGGTCAGGGCCGCGGCCGTCGAGGCGATTATCCTCATCGAGCAGGGTGACCAGGTCGAATCCGCTGTCCACAACGTTACCTCCGGGCGCAGCTTCCGTCCCCTTGACCGACGCTTCCTGCTGCAACTGGTCAACGGCACGACCAAAATGCGTCGTCGCCTCGATCACATGATCAGGTTCTACCTGGCCAAACCCTCCGGTGAACTGCCCATCAAGCTGGCCAATATTCTGCGGCTGGGCTTCTACCAGTTGCACTTTACCGACCGCATCCCGGCCGCGGCCGCCGTCTCGGAATCGGTCAACCTGGCTCATCACATGACCGGCCGTGCGCGGGCCAGCCTGGTCAATGCCGTCATGCGCGCCAGCCTGAGAGACCCTCACAAGGTGAAATATGCCGACAAAGAAGAAAACCCGATCAAGTTTCTTGGAGATTTCTACAGCTACCCCGATTATTTCGTGAGGTATTGCTGCGAGGAGTTCGGTTTCGAAAAATCCGAAAAGCTGCTTGCGGCCTACAACCAGCCTCCCATGGTTACCTACCGGGTCAATTTCCTCAAGGCGAAGCCTGACGAGGTCGCCAACATCCTGCAGAAAAACGAGATCGATTTCTCGTACGGCAAGTATCTGCCGGAGTTCATCCATATCGAGCAGGGCGGTCTGCCGCTCGGTGATGAGTTGATCAAGACCGGCAAGGTGCTGGTGCAGGACGAATCGGCCGGGCTGGCGGTGCGCGTATTGAATCCCCGCCCGGGCAACAATGTTCTGGATTTGACGGCGGCGCCGGGAGGCAAGGCCACGTACATAGCTATTCGCATGCGCAACAAGGGACGGCTGACGGCTGTCGACAAATCCCACAGCCGTCTGGAACTGCTGGTCGAAAACGCCCAGCGGCTTGGCATCAAGATCATCGCCCCGGTCGCGGCCGACGTCTTTGACTTTCAGAGCGAACCCTTCGACCGGGTGTTGCTGGACCCTCCCTGTTCGGGCTGGGGCACCGCCGGCAAGCACTCCGACCTGCGCTGGTCAAAAAAATTCGAGGACATCGAACATCTGGCCAAAATACAGGCAGCGATGCTCGACCGCGCCGCCAGACTCGTCAAACCGGGCGGCACGTTGGTCTATTCCACCTGTACAATCATTCGGGACGAGAATGACCAGGTTGTCGAAGAGTTTCTCATTCGCAACAAGAAGTTTGGACTCGAGTCGGCATCAAAATTCTTCGATAATGAACTGGTCACCGAGCGGGGCTACGTGAAAACATACCCATACATCGAGAAACTCGACGGTGCTTTCTGTGCCCGTCTGGTGCGGCGAATGGACAGTTGAACCACAACCGCCGGCTCCCGCGATTTTTAATGTTGATTTTACCTGCATATTTTAGGACTCTCAAATGTATGAGCTTTTGGAGGCGACGGCGCTCCCGGATGCAAGCGCCGTCGAGTAACTGCCGGCTGCAGAGAGAGACAGAATCATTATGAACCAGGTGCGGGCCACCAGATTGAGCAAGGATTCCCGCCGCAAGCCCGGATTTCTATCCGGCTTGCTGCCCTACGGCACTCTTAAGCGGAAAATAACCCTGCGGGCGGGATTGCCTCTGGTGATTCTCCTGGTGCTTTATGTCGTGACGGACAGTTTTGTTATGCCGCTGGTCACCCGCCACGGCACGGAGTTCCCCCTGCCGGATTTCACCGGCCAGCGCCTGGTCGAGGCCCGCATGTCGCTGGATGATTTGAACCTGCGCTTCGAAATCGCCTCGGAGGAATTCGCCCCCGGCAAGGAAAAGGGCATCATCTTGAACCAGTTTCCCGTTGCCGGGACCAAGGTCAAATCCGGGCGGGCGATAAAATTCGTCGTCTCTCTGGGCGAGAAACGCGTGCCTATTCCGGCGGTCGGCGGCCTGTCGGTGAGGCAGGCTATGCTCGATCTGGAAACGGCCGGACTGATGCTGGGCGAGATTGCCTGGGCCTTCTCTGATACGCTGCCCGAGCGGGTGGTGGTCTTCTCGTATCCCTCTGCCGGTACCGAAATACCGCTCGGCTCGCCGGTCAATCTGATGGTCAACCGCGGCCGGGCATCCACGTTTACCTATATGCCCAAAGTAATCGGCTTGACTCTCAGCGAGGCGATCAAGCGTCTCGTTGATAAGTCGCTCAAGCTCGGTATCACCACCTACCGCACCGACGAGAATTACCTGCCGGAGACCGTTCTGGAACAGTCCGAGCCGGAGGGCGCCGAGCTTGACGTCAGCACCGAAATCGATTTGGTCATCAGCACCACCGAGTAGACCGCGCTCTTTGTCAGGCATTGACGTGCCGATTTCAGCGGAGTATCCTTCACCATGCAAAACGGAGATATCGTCACTTTAGACAGGGTCGTGCTGTCCGGGCGCGCCCCGGACATCGTCCGCAAGATGTACAGCGAAAAAGTGCTTGACGACACTATCGTCGAGAGACTGACGTACATCTCCGACGGCCTGAAAGTGAAGGGATGCGTCGCGCGGCCGTCACAGCCGGGGAAGTGTCCCGTCCTCATATGGAACCGCGGCGGCTCCTTCGATCGCGGCGCTCTTGATGATCTGCGCGCCTACCTGGTCCTGGCGTCGACGGCGGTGTGGGGGTACGTGGTCCTGGCCACCCATTACCGGGGCAATAAAGGCGGCGAGGGCGAGGAGGATTGGGCGGGCAGCGATGTCAATGATGCACTGAACCTGCTGAAGGTCGCCGAACAGATGCCCGACGCCGACACGGACCGCGTGGCTATCGAAGGCGCCAGTCGGGGAGGCATGACCACCTATCGAGCGTTGACGATGGACGACCGCTTCAGGTGTGCTATAGTGCATGCCGGGATTGCCGACCTGGTAGCGCTGGAAAAGCAAAAGAAAGATTTCTCGAAATTCCTGCATAAGCTCTTCGGACATCTGCCGCCCGAGGAGAAGCTGCATCTGTTAAAAAGTCGCTCGGCGGTCTACTTCGCGGACAAACTGCCCCGGCACACACCAATCCTGATAATGCACGGTACCCACGACGAGCGCGTGCCGCTGGAGCAATCGATCGCTCTCGTCGAACAACTGGAACGCTTTGGTATTCCGCATCGATTGGAGATTCTGGAAGGGGCCGGACACGCGGCCTTAAAAGATGGCTCCTACAAAGAAATCGACCGCCTGCGCTTCGATTGGCTCCATCGTCACTTGCGCTGAACTTGTAATAAATCAACATTTTTCTATTGCGATGTCATTCATGTGGTTACAGACGCAGAAGCTTCGGCTTTCATGGCCCGTGTACCCGATAAAGCGCTTGCCTTATTTTGGCTTTTCCGTATATTAGGTGGCTAAAACGCAAAACCCCTCGGGGTGTTTTTTTCTGGCACAAGTCACTGTGCCGGAACGTCTAACAGTGCGTTTAGATGTGTGTGATGTAATTGAAATATGTTTGACCATCTGACAGATAAGCTGGAGCTGGTTTTCAAAAAGCTCCGCGGTGCGGGCAAGTTGACTGAGAAGAACATCAAGGACGCCCTGCGTGAAGTTCGCCAGGCCCTTTTGGAAGCGGACGTCAACTACAAGGTTGCCCGAGATTTTGTGCAAGCCGTGGAGCAGAAGGCTGTCGGCGCGGAAGTGATGCAGTCTATTGAACCGGGTCAGCAGGTTATAAAGATCGTTCACGATGAGCTGGTAGCGCTTCTGGGTGGCAAGGCCGAACCGCTGGCGTCCATAGATAAATCGCCCACAGTCTACATGGTGTGCGGTCTGCAGGGTTCGGGCAAGACGACTCTCGCCGCCAAGCTTGGTCTGATGGCCAAACGCAAAAACAAAAAACCGCTCCTGGTGGCGGCCGACATTTATCGTCCGGCCGCTGTCAAGCAACTCATGGTACTGGCGGACCAGATAACCGTCGAGCATTTCTATCTCGACGGCAAGAAACCGCCCGAAATTTGCCTCGAGGCCGTCAAGTATGCTGAGAAGAATTTCATTGATGTGGTGATTCTCGATACGGCCGGGCGGCTGCACATAGACGACGAGATGATGACGGAGTTGGAAATTATCAAGGCCCGGGTCAAACCCCATGAAATCCTTCTGGTGGCCGACAGCATGACGGGTCAGGACGCCGTTAATGTCGCCCGCGAATTTCACCAGCGACTGAATATTACCGGTGTGGCGCTTTCCAAGCTCGACGGTGACGCCCGTGGAGGCGCCGCCCTCTCTATCCGGCAGGTTACCGGCTGCCCTATCAAGCTGGCCTCGGTGGGGGAGAAGCTGACCGACCTGGAGCCCTTTCATCCGGACCGGCTGGCTACCCGTATTCTGGGTATGGGCGACATCGTCACGCTCGTGGAAAAAGCCGAAGAAGCCATTGATTTCAAAGAAGCCGAGAGGATGCAGGAGAAACTCCTCAGGGCGCAATTTGATTTCGAGGATTTCCTGGAGCAGATGGGCCAGCTTAAAAAGATGGGTCCGCTGGAATCGCTGATGGGTATGATTCCGGGCGTGGGCAAGGCTCTCAAGGGGATGAAAGTGGATGAAAAGCAGATGGAGCGGATGGTGGCCATCATTAAATCTATGACCGTTTTTGAGCGGCAGAATCCCCACGTTATCGACGGCTCCCGGAAAAAGCGGATCGCCATGGGGTCCGGTAACTCCGTGCAGGCTGTCAACCAGCTGCTGAAACAGTTTTTCGCAATGCAGAAAATGATTGGAAATATGAGTAAAAAGGGCTTTAAAGGTATTCCCAGAGGGATGATGCCTTTTTGAGAATTAATGGAAACGGAGGAGTATTTAATTGGCGGTACACATTAGACTTCGACGGATGGGTGCAAAAAAGCGTCCCTATTATCGTATTGTCGCGGCCGATTCCCGAAGGGCGAGAGACGGACGCTTTCTGGAGACGCTGGGAACATACAACCCCATCACAAAACCGGCCGAGGTGTCGGTGGCCGAGGACAAACTGATCAAATGGCTGGACCAGGGGGCAACGCCCTCTGATACGGTCTCCTCGCTGCTGACCCAGATCGGTTTTACAGAGAAGTATCAGAAGGCCAAACGTGGTGAGGATGTTTCGGAAATCGCGCTCAAAACGGTCATAACGGAACGGAAAAAGAAGACCCGAAAAATGAAAAAGGCGGCTGTGGCCGCGGCCAAAGAGGAATCCCCCAAAGAGGAATCCCCCAAGGAGGAATCCCCCAAGAAGGAATCCCCCAAGAAGGAAGCACCTCCGCAGGAAACGGCCCCGACAGAAACGCCTGCGGAAGAATCTTCTGATGAAGGTTCCTCGCAGGCTCCGGCTGATGAAAGCAACACTTAATGCTGCCGGCCCAGACCGGTAAAGGAATTACTTTTTAGTTTGGAAAATGTTACGGATTCTCAACCGCAAACGAAAAATCGAAAGGGTTGTTGTCATGAAGGAATTTGTCGAAACGATCGTCAAGGCTCTGGTCGATAACCCCGACGCTGTCGACGTACGTGAAGTCCTCGGAAGTCGCACTACTGTTTATGAATTGCGTGTTGCCCAGGGTGATCTCGGAAAGGTTATCGGAAAAGGTGGTCAGACGGCCAAATCGATAAGGACGCTTCTGGCGGCGGGGGCTGCCCGTCAGGGCAAAAGAGCCGTCCTGGAAATCCTTGAATAACTAAGTGTCGTCTGAAGATTATATAATAGTCGGAAAGCTCGGCCGGACCCGGGGTGTGCATGGCGAAATCAATGTCACCCCGGAAACGGATTTCCCGGAGCGCTTCGACGGTTTGAAGGAAATATACGTCAAAGACCGGGCGGATTGGAAAAAATACCGAATCCTCGCCAGCAGATTCGTCTCCGGGCGGCCCGTTCTGGCGCTCGAAGGAATCAGCAATCGGGAAGACGCCGCGCGGCTCACCAACCGGCTGCTGGCAGTGCCAAAATCCCAGGTAGTCAGACTCCCCGACGATACTTATTTCATCTTTGACCTGGTAGGTTGCCGGGTTATCGAGAATGGCACCGGTCGGACGCTCGGTGAGGTTGAGGATGTTGAGCCGTACCCGGCCAACGATGTCTACGTCGTTAGAACCACCGACGGCAGAAAAGTTCTGTTTCCGGCCGCCAGGGAGTTCGTAAGAAGTGTGGACATAAAGAACAGGAAAATTACCGTCGAGCCGGGCGGAATGTTTGACGAGGAACGGAGCTGAGCCGGCCGTCAGGTTGCTGCAACAGGCGTCGCGGGTGACACCGGAGGTTCGGTCAGTTCTGACAGGCAGATGAAATTTGAGATTGTCACGCTTTTCCCGGATTATTTCGAGGCTGTCATGACTCAGTCATTGCTGGGGAGAGCGGTTGAAAAAGGGCTCTTTGACATTGCCATAATCAATCTTCGAGACCATGCCACCGATCGGCACAAGACGGTTGATGACACGCCGTTCGGCGGCGGCGGCGGCATGGTTACGAAAATTGAACCGCTGGACCGGTGTCTGAAATCTCTGGGATATGAGCCTCGCAGCAGGGGATATGTGCCCGACGAAAGGCAGAGAATTGTGCTCACCTCGGCCGCCGGAAAAAAGCTCGTTCAGAAAACGGCTATCAGGTATTCGCTGTGTGACCGCTTGACTATTGTCTGCGGTCATTACCTGGGGATTGACGAGCGGATTACGCAGTTATATGAGGTTGACGAGATATCCATCGGTGACTACGTGCTGACCGGCGGGGAGCCCGCCGCGGCCGTAATAGTCGACGCCGTGGCGAGGCTGATACCGAAAGTGCTAGGTAATTTCGAGTCGGCCGCGGACGATTCGCACATGGACAGCATTTTGGGCGCCCCTTGCTATACCCGACCGGCCGAATACGAGGGCTTGAGAGTCCCTGAAGTGTTGATGTCGGGTGACCATAAGGAGATAAGAGATTTCCGAAGGCGGCAGGCGATCTTGAAATGTCGACAGAATCGCCCCGACCTGCTGGCGGATGCGGAATTGAGCGATGAAGAGATAGAATATCTTAAGAAACTGGATGAGAATTCCGTTGTTAAGTGAATATCGAAAGGATTATGTGATGAAAAGAATTGCCCAGATTGAAAAGAGCTTCCTCAGGGAGGACTTACCTGATTTCGGCTCGGGCGATACTCTCCGGGTCCACTACCGGATTAAAGAAGGTGACAAGGAACGGATCCAGGTCTTTCAGGGTACCGTTATCGGCCGGCGGGGCAGCGGCACCGGGCAGACGTTCACGGTGCGCAAAATATCGTCGGGTATCGGCGTCGAGCGCGTTTTTCCGTTTCACTCACCCAATATTGCCAAAATAGAAAAGATCCGCACCGGATCGGTGCGGCGCAAAAAGCTGTATTATCTGCGGGAGCTTACCGGCAAGTCAGCTCGTATCAAGGAGCAGATCATCGACAGCGGCAAGGTAGAGAATCAGACCAACAATCGGCACGAGCCGGAGCAGGAATCATCGGAAGCTGAAAAGTAGTCATCCCTGATTCATTTTTGCAGGAGAACGCCCGCTTTCGGGCGTTTTTTTTGTCATATCTCTTCCGTCCGGTCCCGCAAGGGCAGAGAGACAAGGGCGCAGCATGACGAAACGGTGCCAATTCAAAAAATGTCCCGGCAGTCGCCGTCAAATCGGCCCGACAATGGCCCGCCCCCTTAGATCTATCCGATCAGGCTGAACACGCGCCCGCAACCTTACTGACGGGAAAGAACCGTAAAAGTGGTGTTGCCGTATTTTCTCTGCTGTTCTATGGTGAAATCCGCGAAATCAATGTTACGCGTCTCGGATGTATCGTGCTGGCAGAGTATGAATCCTGATTCTGTAAGCAAGTTGTTTTCTTTGAGCGCCGAGACGGTGCTACTCACCAGGTTCTGGTACTGGGGCGGGGCCATCAATATGATATCGAATCGTTTTCCCCGGGCGGCCAGGTTCGGAACCGCCCTGAAAACATCGTCGCAGAGACAGACCAGGCGCTTACCAAGGTTTAGCAAGCCGGCTTGCTCGTTGATGGCGGCCGCCAGCCGGCTGTCTATTTCGATACCGCAGGCCGTGCCGGCTCCGCGAGAAACCGCCTCAAAGAGATAAGAACCGGTGCCGCTGAAAAGGTCAAGATAGCCGGCCGAGTCCAGGTAGGGATTCAGAAAATCGAAAATGGCCCGGCGCAGACGGGTCAGCGGGGGGCGCGTAATTCCAAGGTCAGGCGTTTTGATGATCCTGCCCTTGAACTCTCCCGCGATAATCTTAAACTGAAAAAATGATGGCTCTGTCCGGTGCATCGATCTGCCTAATATTTAAACACCGTGCCAATATAGGCTCCAAAAACCGCTAATTAAAGCCTTTTTCACGGTCGATAATAATAGAAGTGTTTATAGTTGAAAAAATAACGACCAGCGCTATAATTTGAGTGTGATGCAAGTTACAATGAATTTCCGAGACAAGAATCTTAAAATCGACTTTGCCGACATCGAGTTGAAACTCGCCGAAAAGGGTTATGCCGCTATCTGTGGTGTTGACGAAGTGGGCCGGGGGCCGCTGGCCGGACCGGTCGTGGCTGCGGCGGTCATCATGCCGCCGGGCCTGGAGATTGTCGGACTTGACGATTCCAAAAAGCTCACCCCCCTGCGCCGCGAGAAGGTTTTCGAACAAATCGTAGCCATGGAGTTGGTCTGCTCCGTAGGCGTTATCGACAACGAAGACATCGACCGGATTAATATCCACAAAGCCAGCCTGATGGCTATGCGTAAGGCGGTCATGGACCTGAAAAAAGCGCCGGATATCATCCTGGTCGACGGCAACTTTCCCATCCCCAAGGTCGATATCCCCCAGTTTGCTATTGTCGGTGGCGACAGCCGCTGCCCGTCGATTGCCGCCGCCTCGGTGGTAGCCAAAGTCACTCGTGACCGCATTATGGATCGTTACGAAGGACTTTATCCCTCGTTTTCTTTTTCCAAGCACAAAGGCTATCCCACGCCGGCGCATCTGCAGGAACTGAAGGCCCAGGGGCCCTGTGATATCCATCGCAAATCGTTCAAGCCGGTATCCGACCTGATTGAGGAATATGTCCTCGTCTGACAAGCCCAAAAGGGGGATCGATTCCGTATCCATTGGCCGACAGTTCGAGAAACTGGCCGCCGACTACTTCATTCGGGGCGGCTTTGACATCCTGGAAAACAACTGGCAGGCGGGGCAAAAAGAGATTGACCTGATTGTCAAAAAAGACAGGCTGGTGGTGTTTGTCGAGGTCAAGTCGGCGTCATCCAAAAAGTACGGCCACCCCGCGGAGCGCGTCGATGACCGGAAAATACACAACCTGACCGAGGCCGCTCAAAAATATCTCATTGAAAACGCTATTGAGGGATGTGACCTGAGATTCGACGTGATTACGTTCGTTGACGGGAAACTCGAACATTTCCCCGATGCCTTCGAGGCGGCACAATAGTCTTACATGCCCGGCGGCAGCGTGTCGCCGGCAGGTGTCTTTTCCGACAGCGGTGCCTTTACCCCCAGGCTCTCGAGAGAATCCACGTACTTGCTGACCAGCTGCGTGAACTGCAGGTAGTCTTCAGGGTGTTTCTGATATAGAGTGAAATAGTCCATTATGGTCCGTGCCGAAAGACTGTCTTCGCTCAGCAGCGAATCTCTGTAAGCGATGAATCCTTCGGAATCGGAGCGAAACCGCGCCGAGGCTATCCACACCCGGGCAGCCGCCCGGGCGTACCTCTCGTCCTGCTGCGCCTTCTTCTCGGCATCCCATTGAGAATAGAAGATATAGCCGACTACGCCCGCCGCCAGGACCACCACCGTTACTATTGTTTTTAGCCAGACCAATCGATTCCCAACTTTCCGTTGCCTGCCTGCGTACAACAGCGTAAATTATAGTCCTTTTTGAACCAAGGTCAAGGCTGGATATCTGACGGATATGGAGTATCCCATCAAACGACGAAAAAGTCGCGTGGTCAAAGTCGGTGACGTTCTCATCGGCGGCGGTTTTCCCGTCTCGATTCAGTCGATGACTACCGCCGACACGCGCGATGTCGAGGCGACGGTGGCCCAGGTCAACCGGCTTTTCGAGGCCGGTTGTGATATCGTCCGCCTGGCGGTGCTCAACCACGACGCCGCCCGCCGCCTGCCCGAAATCCGCCAACGGGTATCCCGGCCGCTGGTGGCCGACATCCATTTCCAGTACAAACTTGCCCTCAAAGCGATCGCTGCCGGGTTCGACAAAATCCGCATCAACCCCGGCAATATCGGCGCCGAGTGGAAAGTCCGCGAAGTAGCCGGGGCCGCCAAAGACGCTGAGGTGCCCATTCGCATCGGGGTCAATTCCGGCTCACTGCCCAAAGATCTTCTTGAAAAATACGGTTGTGACGATCCCAACGCCTTTGTCGAGGCGGCCCTGCGCGAAGCAGCCGTCCTTGAGGATATGGATTTCAGGGACATCATTATCTCGGTCAAGTCCACCAACACCAACACCGCCTTCTGGGCCTACCGCCTGCTGGCCGAAAAGTGCGATTATCCTCTTCACGTGGGTATCACCGAGAGCGGTACCCTCGAGACAGGCACCGTCAAATCCGCCGTGGGTATCGGGGCCATTCTGCTTTGCGGTATCGGTGACACTATCCGCGTATCCCTGACCGCCGACCCCGTGCACGAGGTGAGGGTAGCCAGACAGATTCTTGCCTCGTGCGAGTTGAAGAACGAAGGTGTCGAGGTCATTGCCTGTCCCACCTGCGGCCGCTGTCAGATAGATTTGATTCCGCTGGCCGAATCGGTAGAAGCCAAAACCAGGCATCTGAAGACACCGCTTAAGGTGGCCGTGATGGGCTGTGCCGTCAACGGTCCGGGCGAAGCGGCCGCGGCCGATATCGGTATCACCGGTGGCGCCGGCAAGGGCATCCTTATCAAGAAAGGCAAGGTCGTCAAGCGGATAGACGAAGCCGACCTCGAGAAATCCCTCCTGGACGAAATCGAAGCCATGACCGGCGAAAAGATCCCCCGGTAGAAAACACCCTTTCCCCGAGAGCCGCCCGTCTACTCCTCCTGCGGTTTCTGCGGAGTGACCATGATCGATTTCTCTCTCTGAACAGTCACCAGGCCCGGCTTGGCCTTGCGCGGTTTGTGCACGTGCTTTCTCTGCGCGTAGACAACCGGGACCAGCCCTTCCCGTTTCGCTTTGCTGAACCATGCTGCTATCTCGGCGGCTTCGCGAATCTCCTGTGGCGACGGCTCGAACGACTTGTTGGGATACTTGATGACAACGTGCGAGCCGGGACACTGCTGAGTATGAAACCACAACTCGTAGGGGCGGGCAAACTCGAAAGTGGTCCGGTCGTTGTCGGAACCGTCCCGGCCGACAAATATAGTCACGCCGCTCCGCAGTGAATATTGCTTGTAAGGCAACCGGGGTTGCGTCTCGCGCCGCACGGCCTCGCGGGGCAGCAACGCCAGCAGTTCCTGCCGGTACTGCTCGCGGGCGGCGTCGAAATTGTGTTCCAACGCAGTCAGGATTTCATGCAGGCCCGCCACCTCCTCCCCGGAAACAACCAGCCGCCGCCGGAGCAATTCCAGCCCCTCGCGCCCTTTGCGGTACTTCTTGAAATAGACCTCGGCATTCTCGGCCGGGGTCAACGCCGGCTCAAGTTTGACAGCGATATCTTCGTGAGGCTCAGTGTAGATGTCTTTCAGCCGAACCTCTTTGGCGCCTTTTTTGATCTGGGACATGTTTATCTGGATCAACTCGCCCAGCTTCTTGTACTGCTCGTAATCCGCCGCCTCGGCTATGTCCTGCTCGATTTTGACCAGCCGCTTTTCCAATCGCGTCACCGCCCGGCGGACAGCGTCGATGTGACTCTTTTCTTCGTCGGCGCTGTCAACGGCACTCTGGCGGCGAACGGTCACAGCCATCACGGCCAGCGAAAGAGTCTTCAATTTCTCGGGTTCACTCTCCCGTGACGACAGCTTGAACGGGTAGGCTTCCAACCCGCCGGCCACTTCGTGCAGGTAACCCGCACCTGCGGACTTGAAAAGATCGACGATGCTCCTGACCGATGCCACCAGCTTTGCCAGGCTCTCCTCGTCCCACTCTTCGGCTGTGACCCAGTCCAGCCCGGCCCGGGCGACGACCTCCTTCGCCAGCGTACGGTTGAATCCCAGCACGTTCTTCTCGATAACCGTTAGCAGCGACTGGTTGCCGGCGGCGCTGACCAACTCCGCAAGTTTCCCGGCCGTCAGTTCGGCCGGAACGTGCTTGCCGATCAGCGGCTTGGCTTCGTACTTCTCGCCTTTATCGTATTTGCGGTTGCGCAGGGTGGCTTCTTTGACGCCGCTCTCATCGAGAAGCCAGATATTCCCGTTTGGCCCCAGCGCCTCAAAGACCAGCGTGTAACTCCGGCCCTGGCGCGCCACGGACAGTGTGAATATCCTGTCAAAGCCGCATTGTTCGGCGGCGGTTATGACGGCACCTTCGAGATTGAAAACGGGCCACGGTTTCTCGCGGCTGTCAATCTTGATTTTGGAGGCTGAAACCAGGAACGTTCCCGACCCGGCCGGGTGGTAGACAAACCCGAGCGCGACCCGGCCTTTGTCTTTTTTTATGAAGAGGTAGGCCGCCCGTTCTTTTTTGTAAAATTCGGTGGACGTCATCGTGCCGCCGACGGCTTCGCTTTTCAGTTCGTTAACGAGAGCCGTGATGTGAAGGGCTGTCTGCATGTGGAGAATATAGGGCGGGCGGCGCCCGTTAACAACTTACAATTGGATGCCCTTGAGGCTCGAACAAGCCGAACGGGCGCATTTGGGATGGAACAAAAACGTGCCACCCTGCGTTAAAATAACAGACACTCTGAATACCAGGATGGTAACGCGCTTACATTGGTGAATTGGCGGAGCATGGATGCTCCGCCTTTTTTATTCTATACCGGTCCTGCGCAGGCACTCTCGCACCCACTATCCCCCGGCGCTGTATTATTTCTTACCCAGGTTCGGGCCGATCATTTTTTCCGGACGAACCTTCTGGTCAAACTCCTCGGCCGTCAAAAGTTCCAATGCCACCGCCGCTTCTTTCAACGTCGAGTTGTCGGCATGAGCCTTCTTGGCGATCTTCGCAGCGTTGTCATAACCGACGTGCGGGTTGAGAGCCGTCACCAGCATGAGCGAGTTGGTCAGGTTCTTCTCGATATTCACTTCGTTGGGCTCGATACCCACCGCGCAGTTCTCGTTAAACATCTCGCAGGCGTCGGCCAGAAGCCGGATCGACTGCAGCAGGTTGTAAATCATCACCGGCTTGTAGACATTGAGTTCGAAATTGCCCGACGCACCGCCGATGTTGACCGCGACGTCGTTGCCCATCACCTGGGTGCAGACCATCGTCATCGCCTCCGGCTGGGTCGGGTTGACTTTGCCGGGCATTATCGAGGAGCCCGGTTCATTGGCGGGAATGGATATCTCGCCGATGCCGCAGCGCGGCCCCGAGGCCAGCCAGCGGATGTCGTTGGCGATCTTCATCAAAGAGCAGGCCAGCGTTTTCATTGTGCCTGAAGTTTCGACGATGGCGTCATGCGCCGCCAGGGCCTCGAACTTGTTGGGTGCTGTGACAAACGGATGTCCGGTCAACTTGGCGATACTGGCCGCTGCTTTCACCGCGAAATCGGGATGCGTGTTCAGCCCCGTGCCGACCGCCGTGCCGCCCAGCGCCAGGGGGTAGAGCCGCTTGAGAGCGTCGTTGATGCGCTCGAGGTCGTTGGTCAGCGCCTGGGCATAACCGGAAAACTCCTGGCCGAGTGTCAGCGGCGTGGCATCCATGAGATGCGTCCGGCCGATTTTGATAATATCCTTGAATTCGTCCGCTTTCTTCCCCAGCGTATCGCGCAACTGCGTGACCATCGGTATCAGACGCCGGTGGATTTCCTCGACCGGAGCGATGTGCATGGCGGTGGGGAAGGTGTCGTTTGACGATTGCGCCTTGTTGACGTCGTCGTTGGGATGAACCGGCTTCTTGGAGCCCATCTGCCCGCCCGCCAGTTCGATGGCGCGGTTGGAGATGACCTCGTTGGCGTTCATATTGGTCTGCGTGCCCGAACCCGTCTGCCATACCACCAGCGGGAAATGGTCATCGAGTTTTCCCTCGATGACTTCGTCGGCGGCCTTGACAATCAGGTCACCCTTTTCTTTGGGAAGCAACCCCAACTCCATATTGACCAGGGCGGCGGCCTTTTTCAAAATCCCCATCGCCCGTATCAACTCGCGCGGCATGCGCTCACCGCCGATGCGGAAGTTCATCAGGGAACGAGCCGTCTGCGCGCCGTAGTACCTGTCAGCGGGAACTTTTATTTCCCCCATGGTGTCGGTTTCGACCCGGTAATCCATATTTCCTCCACTATTTGTACCTTAATTGTACTGCTTTGCCGTACAGAAAGAACCTCACCGAATATACACATCCGGTGCCCGCGCGCAAATCAGTTTTTGATGATTGCCGACAAATGGCGCAAGATTTTCGACTATTTCCCGTCGAGGGCTTGCATATATGGTCTGAGCCGTCTATATTATATGGTCCAAAGTTGGAGGGTTTCATGAAAAGTCACGGATTCGCGGCTCTGGCTATAGGCCTGATTGCGCTGACGGCGGTCACCCTGGCCGCTCAGCCGGAAAAGGGGACAATCATCACCAAAAGCGGCCAGAAATACGAAGAGGTACTCTACCAGGTTGACTTCTCCTACAAGCTGATAACTGTCATTCTCGATGAAGAGAAAAAGAAGAATATCAGCTTCACTCAGATAGAGGCGATTATCCGTGAGGACGGCACCGATATCACTGCCGAAGTTCTCAAAGGCTATTACAAGCCGGCGGACAAGGAGGCGGGGAAGCCCGCCGCCGATACATCGCAGGTTACGGATACCACCGCTCTGGTCCCCACCAGACAGCCTGTGGTACCGGTTGTTGATTCGGCGGAGGTTCCGCCCACCGGCAGGCCGGCACCGGCTAAACGGCCGCTGGAGACGTGGAAGTCGAAGGACGATGAAATCTATCGACGGGCGCGGATATTGCGTTGGAATGCGTCATTCGGGCTGACGGGCAACTACAGCATCCCTTCCGGGAAATATTACGAAGGGGTCGATCCGGCGGTCGGGTTTGGTGTGGCCATGCGCCTGGCCGTCAGCCACAACCTTGCCATCGGCATCGATATCTCCAGGCCTGGATACGACTTCGGCGAAGACTTGGAGGGCTATGATCCCGAAACCGGGATGTTGGCCGTTATGGAAGTCGGTCTTTCGACGATGCGGTATACCATTTTGGCAGAGTACTACCGGATGACCAGCCGGGAAGGCTCGAACCTCAATATGACTTATTTCTATACGGGATTGGGGGCCATCAAACACAAGACGGACTGGACAATTGTCGAGTATGATGAGCTTAATCAAAGACATTTGGTGGACAAGGGTGCCACTAACGAGTCCAAGTTTATCACTATTTTTGGCCTGGGCGCAAGATTCACGTTTGATAAAAACGTCGGCGTAGATATTGGCGCCGATCTCTTCGTCGTGTTTCTCGGCAAAACGCGTGCAACCGAGCAGGACTTTCCGGTTGAAGTATATCAGCATGCTGCCAATATCGACCTGAGGTGCGGCCTGATCATATTTCTCAGCGAGTAGCTCGTACGAAAACTGCGATCCGATGGAGGATACCGGATATGTGCAAGTCAAAGTTGACATTTGTCTTTACGGTTGTGGTTGCGGCCGCGTTTCTGGTCGGCTGTGTCAAGAACTACAAGATCATTCATGACCTGGAAGCACCCTTACAGGATATGGCGAGTTGCACTATAGGTGCCGTCACCGACGAGTTGCCGCTGGATTTCGAGGAAGACAAGAAACCCCCGCTGGAAGATATTGAGAAGTTCAAGCGATATCTCAGTGAGGAGATTATGAAAACAGGGATACTCAGTATGTCGGAAACGGGGGACTCGGCAGCTCGGTATGAAGTTCGGGGTGGAATCCTGGAGTACAAAAAGGGCAGCGGCACGTTAAGGGTGCTTTTGGGGGCCTTTGCCGGAAATGCCTACGTTGCCGTCAACCTGAAACTGCTGGACCGAACCGACCAATTGGTGGTGTTCTCGGGCAGTTTCAAGGGAGCGGTTACCCATTATGCTGAAAGCGGAGACGCGATGTTCCGGCAAGTGGCCAGAGATTTTGCCAAGGCGCTGAGCAAGCGCGCCAAGAAACTGCGCAAGAAGTAGACGCACTTCCACATCCGCCGAAGCTCGCTGTAAGAGACTATCAAAGCTACCGGCGGCTATTCCTCTTCGTCGATTATCTGCGAGAGTATCCGCGAGACCGGCACCGAACCGTCTTTGAGGTCCTTCATCTGCGGGAACAAAAGGACGTCGCGGATAGAGTGCTGGTTGGTCAACAGCATGACCAGGCGGTCAACGCCAAAACCGAGCCCGGCCGTGGGCGGCATGCCGTACGACAGGGCCGTAACGAAATCATCATCGAGCGGCTGGGCTTCCTCGTCACCCGCTTCGAGTGCCTTGCCCTGCTGCAGAAACCGCTGAAGCTGATCGATGGGATCGTTCAGCTCGCTGAAAGCGTTGCCTAATTCGAGGCCGGCAATAAACAACTCGAATCTCTCGGTGAGCCCTTCTTTCTCACGGTGCTTTTTAGCCAGCGGCGAAATCTCAACCGGGAAATCAGCGATAAATGTCGGCTGTATCAGGCTCTCCTCGACCGTCACCTCCCAAACCGCCTCGACAACCTTGCCCCAGTTTATCAGGTCTTCGGCCTCGATGCCGAACTTGTCGGCGGCCTCGCTCGCTTCTTCAAATGACAGCTTCGAAAAGTCGATGCCGGTTTTCTCTTTGATGGAGTCCAGCATCGACACCCACCGGAACTTCGGCTCGAAATCGATTTCATGCCCGCCATACGTGATTTTGTAAGTGCCGAACATCCGGTGCACGACCGCCCGCAGCATCTCCTCGTAAAGGGCCGCCATGTCGCGGTAGTCGGCGTAGGCCCAGTACAACTCCACCATCGAGAACTCCGGGTTATGCAGACGGCTGAGACCTTCGTTGCGGAAATCCTTGCAGAACTCCCAGACCTTGTCGTAACCGCCGATTATCAGCCGCTTGAGATACAACTCGTCGGCGATGCGGAGGTACATGTTCATGTCGAGCTTGTTGTGGCGGGTGACGAACGGCTGGGCCGAGGCCCCGCCGTAGATGGGTTGAAGGATGGGGGTCTCCACCTCCATAAAGCCTTTATCGTTCAGAAAATCGCGGACATGGCGGATAATCTCGGTGCGCTTCCGAAAGACTTCGCGTACCTCGGGGTCGATGGCCAGGTCGGCGTAGCGCCGGCGATAACGCATCTCGACATCAACCAGGCCCGCATGCTTGTCGGGCAACGGATGCAAAGATTTGGCCAGAATCTCGAAGGAGGTCGCCTTGAGCGTCCGCTCGCCCGTACGCGTCACGAACAGGCTGCCCTCGCAGCCGATGATATCGCCCAGGTCGAGGGTGTTGAAAAGGCCGAACTGTTCCTGCCCGACGTTGTCGAGTTTGACATACACCTGAATCCGCCCGGAACTGTCGCGGATATCGGCGAAAAACGACTTGCCCATCTTGCGCTTGAGCATAATCCGTCCGGCCAGCCGGATGACCGTCTCTTTTTCCGCCAGGTCCTCAAAGGCGCCGAGCACCTCGCTTACGAGATGGGTGCGCTCGTAGCGGTAGGGATAGGGGTCAATACCGGCTTTGCGCATCTCGGCGACTTTGGCGCGGCGGATTTTGATGAGATCCGCAAGCGGTATCTGTACTGCGGCCTCTTGTCTCCGGCTGTCGTCTTTCATGTTATCCGTCGGCTCCGACATGCTGTCCAATTCGATCCTTCCTATCTCTTGCGGTTATGGCCGAATCTTTTTTCGAAGGCCTTTTTTACAGGCAGCGGGACCAGCCCGTTCACATCGCCCCCGTGACGGGCCACCTCCTTGACCATGGTCGAAGACAGGTACACCCACGAAAGCGCCGGCATCAAAAAGACCGTCTCCACCTGCCGGGCGATTTTGCGGTTCATCAGGGCCATCTGGAATTCGTATTCGAAGTCGGATATGGCGCGAAGCCCCCGAATAATGGCGGTGGCTTTCATCTGCATCGCCAGGTCGGCCAGAAGGCCGTCGAAGCCGACCACCTTCACGTCCGCCAGGTGGGGTTTCCGCCTGAGGCTTTTGGTCATCAACTCGATACGATCCTCGAAGTCGAAAAAGGGGTTCTTGCCGGCGTTACCGGACACCGCCACGATCAACTCGTCGAAAATAGCGTGCGCCCGTTCAATCAAGGAGAGATGGCCGTTAGTGACCGGGTCAAACGTCCCGGGATAAATAGCTCTGGTTTTTGGCCTTTTTTTCGACACATCAACTCACTGGTAAGAGGTTAAATCACACAATCGGCTTAAGATAGGCAGCAACAACCGGCGAGGCAAGGCTATTTAACGGCCAGGCCCAGGGCCACCAGGTATTTGTCGAAAGGAATTTCTGCCGGTGCCGCCGAATCAGAAAAAAAAGCGGGATTGGCCTGCGGCGTGGAAACCTCAACCGAGAAAAACCCCGACACCGTCTCGCTCACTTTCGCGTTCGGGCAGTCGCCGCTCAAAAGCAGACTCGACAGCGGCAGAGTCAGGCCCTGTTCGAAGAACGAGGCCAGTTTGAAATTGACGATGGTCTTGAATTCCACCGCCATCCTCCTGATGTCGGCCTCATCCTGCAGATTGAACTTGTCCAGCTCGAGGTGCGCCAGCCCGACAATATCGTTCCGGTACACAAAGCATACCGACAGCAGGCCGTGGCCGAAATCAGCCAGGCAGACCAGGTCGCCTTTTTCCCTGCGGCAGAATTCGAGATACCCCCGCCCCAGCGCCGCCGCCCGCACGCGCCAGAGGTCGGCCCCGGCGGTATCGGCATCAAAGCCGTAAGACTCGTGTACCAGGGCGTCGAAGACGCTTCTGCGGAGAATGACACCCAGGTAGCGGTTGGGTTGACCGGTGGCGGCGGAATCAAAAAGGAACTCGGCCTCGTCCTCCAGAAGCGACTGCACCATCTCGAAACGAACCTTAGTGTCGACGTTGTCGACCTCGTCGGCCGGAAGAGTGATGTTCTTGATAGTGACTTCGCCATCCGGTACGGCAAATACGGGATTTGCGTCGGCGAGGAGGTGGTGTCCTTTCGGATGAGTCTCATCGAACTGCGCCAGCGCCTTCACTTCCGGGCGGCCGGCATGTAGTTCGACCCGGGCGGCGTAAATCACTTCACCCCGGCGGTCCAGCCCGATGCGCGTGGTGGTCTCGGTCACCATTTGCGGATTTTGAGATAGGGTTTGATCTGTTCGTAGAGCTTCGGCCCGATGCCCTTGACCTCGGTGATATCGATCTCGCGCTCGAAATGACGGTCCCGGCGATACTCGATAATCCGTTCGGCCAGCACCGGTCCGATACCCGGCAAAAGCTCCAAAGAGTCTACCGGGGCCGTATTGGGGTCAAGCACGAATGTGCCGGTGAACTGCTGGTTGTCTTCGCCGACAAACACTTTGAGCGGCGGGGCAGCCTCGACTGTGTCAACATAGGCCCGCACGAACAGGTAGACGGCCATAACCACGGCCAACGCCGCCAGCACAGCCAGGCATTTCAGTTGTCGTTGTGTGAAATCGAAATAACGGTTCATCTCGCTGTCGGTGTTAGTGTCAAGTTCGGACTAATATATACTGCGAGCGGAAAAAGGCAAGCGGGCCATGTGCCGCGACTTTGCACGATAGCAAGAACACCGCTCGTTATTTCAAACGATACCCAAAAACGCAAGCGGAGTCGAGGGGCGGTGTCCAGTATCTAAAAAAAGGATCCCCCTACCGGTCCCCACACGACTCCGCCTACAATCGTGGTATAGTCCGGACACCTGTCCAAACCTCGGAGGATCGATGGTTCACCGGCAGGGTCCGAAACCGGGGGATAGGGACCGTCACCGGCAGCCACCGGGTACCACGAAACACCTTTCTCCTGAATAATATAGGACATCGCACTGCCAGAATCTGGCAGTGGGACTTTAGAAGAATTGACCAAATTCGCGCCGGGAGAACCACCCAACTCAGATTGAAACAAGCGGATAAGCGGACAAAAAACGCCGTCTTTGACTCTTTAATCGGATTGTGTGACGCATTTTGAAGGGCAACAGGCGCGGCCCACATCGCTGATATCGGCCGGATGGCCGGATAAAAAAAGAACGGCAGACTCTTGTCTGCCGTCTTCTATGGAACTGTTTTTCGCACTACGCTACGGCCCTGCTAGCTCTTTATACCTCTCAGACGGCCCCGGGTTCCGTTATTATGATAATATTTAACTTTTTTTTGCATCGTGCGCTAACCCGCGTTACTTTCTTTGCATGAGCCTTAAGTCGATGTGCAATAACGCGGTGCATTGTGTCGTGGCGCCATGGTCGATAGTCTCACGGACCACCCGCACGGCTGAACAGCGCGTTTCTGAGGCCATCGATCGAACTTTCGATATTAAAACCTGATGTAAGAAGTCGTTGGGCGCATTGACGGCGGCGTGTATATTGGTTCTTTCAGGCGGAAGTCGCGCGCTCCGTCAGCACCTGGGTAATGCCAATGACCCTCAAACAGAAAAACTCGAAATACCTGCTTTACCTGTTGATCGTCCTGATAGCGGCCGGCGGCTTCGTTTTCTGGCAGACGAATTTGAGCGCCGACCCGCCACTGTACTTCTCCGGCTCCGGCCAGTCGCTCTCGACCGACCCTTACCTGTACAGCCATCACGCCCGAAACAAGATCATTTTCGGCCAGTGGGACCC